>Ga0315910_10000145_pt1 | contig 86927 bp, 55 predicted proteins | sample EdamamesoilMG_FD_204470 | JGI IMG/M metagenome (GOLD analysis project Ga0315910, IMG submission 204470) | Garden soil microbial communities collected in Santa Monica, California, United States - Edamame soil | ecosystem: Environmental > Terrestrial > Soil > Garden | place: USA: California...
TCGTCGCGCTCGGCGCCCCACACCCCCCGCGCGGGGCCGCGCCGGCCCGACGCGAAGTGCTCGAGGTCGCGGAACCCCTGCGCGTCGGCGACGCGCGCGAAGACGGCCGAGACGTCCTCGCGCTTCGCGAGCCCGCGCAGCCGGTGGAGCGGCGCCCAGATCTCCGCCTCGAGCGTGGTGCCGGGCGCGGCGAAGGTGCCGGCGATCGTGAAGGTCGCCCCCTCGATCCAGAGCTTCGCGCCCGGCGCCAGCAGCGCGGGCGCGACGTCGAGGCGCGCGGCCGCGAGCCGCCCGACCACGACCTCGTCGTCGCCGCCGAGGCGGCCATCGACCAGCGTGACCGCGGGATGGACCAGCAGCGCGCGCTCGGTCACGCCGCGCACGAACGCCTGCTTGCGCGCGCCGTCGGGGCCGCCGGGCCGCACCCACGTCGCCATGTGGATCTCGGGCGAGACGGCCGCGACGCCGTCGACGCGGGCGACGCGCGCCACGTCGGCCGCGACCGTGTCGGCGACCGCGGTCGAGACGGCGCTGCGCACGACGTCCTTCATCGACGCCGAGTTGAGGAGGATCGCCCCGTCGGGCTCGGCGGTCGCGGCCACGCTGCGGTCGAGCCCGCCGACGAACGAAGCGGTCGCGACGAGGAGCGCCGCGACCAGCGCGCACGAGAGGCCGGTCAGCAGCGTGCGCGTCGGCCGGCGCGCGAGGTTGAGGAGGGCGTAGTCGAACGGGAGGAGGCGCGCCATCTCATGCGCCCCGCAGCGCGGCCGGGATCGGCGCGTTCGTCGAGCGCCACGCGGGCAGCGCGGCGGCGATCGCGCCCGCGGCGGCGGCGATCGCGAAGCCCTTCGCGACCAGCAGCGGCGAGACGGCGAAGCCGACCATCACCCCCTCGACGCCGAGCGTGAGGCGCGTCGCCGCGATGGTCGCCAGCGCCGCGGCGATGCCGAGCGCCCCGCCCGCCAGCGCGAGCGCGCACGACTCGGAGAGGAGCAGGCGCGCGAGCCGTCCCGGCCGGAAGCCGAGCGTGCGCAGGACCGCGAGCTCGGCGCGCCGCTCGCCGACCGCCATCGCGACGGTGTTGGCGACGAGCACCAGCATCACGACGACGCAGCAGGCGCCGAAGAGGCGGCCGAAGGAGAGGAGCTCGCGCAGGTCCGCGGTCGCCGACTCGAGGAAGGCCGCCTTGAGCCGCGTGTCGGTCGGCGCCGCCGACGTCGCCAGCAGCGCGTCGATCTCCTCCGCGATCGCGCGCGCGCGCGCCGGGTCGCGCACCTTCACCTCGAACTGCGTGACGGTGCCGAGCTGCTGCACCGCGGAGGAGCGCTGCAGCGTCTCCAAGTGGGTGACGATCAGGCTCTCCTCGATCGGCTCGGGCGACTTGAAGATCCCCGCGACCACGACCTCGAAGCGGTTGAAGCGGAACGTCTCGCCCACGTCGAGGCCGCGCCGCGCCGCGAAGGCGCGCCCGACCAGCGCCGCGTCGGCGCGCCGCTCGAAGTCGGCGCGGTTGCCGGCGACGAGCTCGATGCGGCGCGCCGCGAAGAGCTGCTCCGCCGGCACGCCGTGGAATGCGACGACGTCGAGGCTGGTGCGGCAGTTGGAGAGGAAGACCTTCACCGGCAGCACGCTCTCGACGCCGTCGATCTTCTCGATCAGCGGCGCGTCCGACTGCGGCAGGAACGACGTCTGCGGGCAGTAGCGGTTCTGCCGGTAGACGATCAGCGTGCGCGCCGACTCGCCGCCCGACAGCGCCGCGTCGAGCCCGGCCGAGAGGCTCTCGACCAGCAGGAAGAGCGCGATCGCCGCGGTCACGCCGCCGACGGTCAGCAGCGTGCGCAGCAGGCGACGGCGCAGGTTCGCCGCGACGAGGCGCCCGAGTCCCGGCATCCAGCGCATGCGGCTCATCGCGCCGCCTCCGCCAGCAGCCGCCCCTTGTCGAGCCGCACCGCGCGCGTGCCGTGCGCCGCCGCCTTCGGATCGTGCGTGACCATCACGATCGTCTTGCCGCGCTCGCGGTGGAGGCGGCCGAGCAGTTCGAGGACTGCCTCGGCCGACGCATGGTCGAGGTTGCCGGTCGGCTCGTCGGCGACCAGCAGCGGCGGGTCGGCGACGATCGCGCGCGCCACCGCGACGCGCTGCTCCTGCCCGCCCGAGAGCTGGCGCGGCAGGTGGTCGGCGCGGTCGACGAGTCCGACGGCCGCGAGCGCCAGCGCGACGCGCTCCGCCCGCTGCGCCGCCGAGAGCGGGAAGAGGTGGAGCGGCAGCTCGACGTTCTCCCACGCGGTCAGGACCGGCACGAGGTGGTGCTGCTGGAAGACGTAGCCGACGTGCTCCGCGCGCCAGTCGGCCATCGGTCCGCCGTCGAGCGCGCCGAGCTCCTGCCCGCCGACGACGACGCGGCCCGCGTCGGGGCGATCGATGCCGGCCAGCAGGTGGAGCAGCGTCGTCTTGCCGCTGCCCGACGGGCCGAGCAGCACGAAGAACTCGCCCGCTTCGATCGAGAGCGAGACGTCGTCGAGCGGCGTGATGAGGTGCTCGCCCTTGCGGAAGCTCTTCGTGACGTGGTCGAGCTCGATGAAGGCCATCAGCGACCCTCCGCCGCGATCTCGAGGCGCGCGCCCTCGCGGAGCTGATCGCGCGGGCCGTCGAGGAGCTTGTCGCTCGCGTTGAGGCCGCCGGAGACCAGCGCGCGCTCGCCGTCGCGGCGCGCGACCGTCACGCGGCGCAGCGCGGCGCGACCGTCGGCGCCGTTCACGACCCAGACGACGGTGGCGCCGTCGCGCGTGTCGAGCAGCCGCGCCGGGATCCAGCAGGCGTCGCTCGCGGCGCTGCCGGCGGTCGCCGCGCCGGCCACGTTCGCGGCGCCGCCGGCGAGCGCGAAGCGCGTCTCGACCACCATCTCGGGCCGCAGCGCCTCGTCGGGATCGTCGACGTGGACGTGGACCTGCAGCGTCACCTTCTCGACGTTCGCCTGGCGGACGACGCGGACGATCGTGCCGTGGTAGTCGTGGCCCGGCCGCGTCGCCGCGCGCACCGTCGCCGCGCCGCCGACCGCGAGCTTCGCGACCTCCGACTGCTCGACGTCGACGCGGACGCGCAGCTGCGTCGGGTCGTAGAGCGTGAGCATCGCGACGTGCTCCGGCGACCCGGTCGCGGTGCCGGGCGCGGCCATCCGCTGCAGCACGACGCCCGCCGCCGGCGCCTTCACCGCGTGGCGTTCGAGCGCCAGCTTCGCCTCGGCCGCGCGCGCCTCCGCGGCGACGACGGCCGCCTGCGCGACCGCGACGCGCGCAGCGGCCGCGTCGAGCCGCGCGCGCTCGTCGAGGCGGAGCTCGCGCTCGCGGTCGGCGCGCGCCAGCGTCGCCCGCGCCTTCGCGAGGTCGGCCTGCGCCTGCTCCGCCTTCGCGGCCGCGAGCTCGACCTCGCGCGGACCGGCGCCGCCCTTCTCCGCCAGCATGCGCGCGACGGCGAGCTCCTCCTCGGCCACCTTCGCCGCCGCCGTCGTCGCGCGCACCTCCGCTTCGGCGAGCGCGAACGCCTCGGTCACGGCCAGCGCCGCATCGAACGCCCGCTGCGCGCTGTCGCGCTCGACCGTCGCGCTCTCCGCCTCGGCGCGCGCCACCGCGACCGCGGCGACGTTGCTGGCGGCCGCCGCTTCGGCGAGCGTGTCGTCGAGGCGCGCCACCACCTGGCCCGCCTCGACGCGATCGCCCTCCAGCACCAGAAGTTCGCGCACGATGCCTGCGACCAGCGGGTTCACGTGGATCGGGAAGGGGTCGGGCTCGATCCAGCCGGAGCGCTGCAGCTCGCCGCCCGTCGCCGCGCCGCCGCCGTCGCTCGTCGCCGGTTGCGGCCGGATCAGCGTGACCGCGACCGCGCCGCGGCCCCAGTCGGTCAGCGTCGACGCGACCACCGCGAGGAAGGCGGCCAGCAGCAGCCACGGCACGAGGCGCGGCAGCAGGCGCCGCCGCGGTCGCGTCACGGTCGGCGCGCGCGCGAGCGCCTCGAGGTCGATGCCCGGTTTCATCTCGCTCACGGTCGCTCCTCCGCGCGCGCCAGCGCGTCGCCGTCGCGGCGCGGGCCGACCGCCTCCTGCAGCGCCAGCGCGGCGAGCTGCGTTTCCGCCTGCGCGTCGGCCTCGGCGACCAGCGCGGCGAAGCGCTGCTCGAAGGCCATGGTCCAGTCGGGCAGCGCGGCGCGATCGGCGGCGAAGCGCGCCGCGGCCGCGACGAGCTGCGTCGCGCGCGCCTGCGCCGCCGGCGCGACGTGCTCGTCGAGCGTCCGCTCCGCCGCGTCGCTGCGCACGCGCGCCGCCGCGATGCGCGACTGCTGCGCGGCCAGCGCCGTCGCGAGCCCGTCGCGCGCCGCGTCGCGCGCCGCTCGCGCCGCGTCGACCGCGGCGGAGGCCGCCGGCGGCCACGGCAGCTCGAGGCGCGCGACGCCGCCCAGCAGCCAGTCGTCGCTGGTGAGCACCGCCTTCGGCCCGATCAGGAGCGCCGGCCACTGTTGCGCCGCCGCGACGCGCACCTCCGCCTCGGCGACCAGCCACTCGGCGCGCGCGACGTGGAGCTCCGGGTGGTGGCGCAGCAGGCGCGCGCCGTCGCTCTCGTCGAACGAACGCGGCGGCGGCAGGTAGGACTCGACGAAGTCGGCGAGTCGCGCGAAGTCGGCGCCGCCGCGCCGCCCGAAGGCGAGCTCGATCTCCGACACGTTCTCCAGCAGTTCCGCCGCGAGCCGCTGCCGCTCCGCCGCGACCCCGGCGCGCGTCGCGTCGGCCGCGGCCGCTTCGAGCGGCGCCACGCGCCCCGCGTCGCGCAGCAGCCCGATCCGGAGGAGCGACGGCGCCGCCTCCACCTCCAGCGCCGCGAGCGCCGCGTCGAGCCGCGCGTCCCGCTTCCTTCGCACGAAGAGGCGCGCGAGGTCGAGCTCGGCGACGAAGCGCGCGCGCGCGAGCTCCTGCTCGGCGCGATGGAGCGAGGCCAGCGCCTCGGCGCGCGCGGCCGCCTGCCGCCCGCCGCCCACCAGCGCCGTCACGTCGAGCGCGACCATCAGCTCCGTCTCGTGGTCGGCGCCGTTGCCGGCGTGCTCGACCTCGGCCATCAGCGGAGTCGCGCCGACGCGCGCGGCGGCGACCTGCGCGCGCGCCACGGCAAGGCGCGCGGCGCGGACCGCGGGCGCGTGGTCGAGCGGCGGCGCGTCGGCGCGCGCGTCGAGCTCGGCGGCGAGCTCCGCGGCGAGCCGGTCGACGTCGGCGTCGGGCGAACCCGGCTCGACGTCGGGCGCGGAACAGCAGGCGAAGAGGAGGAGAGAGGAGAGGAGGATCGGGCGCATGCGCGCGCTCCGCGGGAGGGATCGATCGGACGATCGATGCCGACCGGAACGCGACGTCGCCGACGCGGCGGCGTCACTCCCGGCGCGGGGCGGCCCGGCTCACAAGCGGAGCGGCGGCGTGACGGTCGCGTCGTGGAAGCGGAGGCGCGCGATCGGCGGCGGCGGCGACGCAGCGCGCGCGAGCGGCGGATCGCAGAGCGACGCCGCATCGAAGGGCGTCGCGACGATGTGCGGGACGGATTCGAGGGCGAGCGCGTGGTCGAGCGCGGCGCGCTCGACGATCGCCGTCGGCGCGACGCGCTGCGACGGCGGCACCTTGACGCAGCAGCTCGCGTCGCTCGGCGCGACGCGCGCGGCACCGGCCGGCGGCGGCGCCTTCTCGCAACGGCTGCAGCAGCTCTTCATCGCGACCGGCGCGCGCGCCTCGGGGCAGCCGCAAGCGGACGCGGCGCCGTGGCAGAGGAGCTCGTGCAGGCAGAAGCGCGCCCCTTCCGGCAGCAGCAGCGCCGGGAGCGTCAGGGCCAGCAGGAGCGCGCGCACGAAGGACATGGCGGGGGAGTCTATCGGCAGACGGGTGGCGCCCGGGCGAGGAGGAGCGCGCGCCCCCTCGCGCCGCGGGCGGCCGCGGTCATTCGATGTCGACGCGCACCAGGTTCGAGAGGTTGCCGGCGCCCGCCGCGACGGCCAGTTCCTGCACGAAGAAGGTCAGCGGGACGGGAACGGTCGGGTCGAGGTCGACGTCGACGCTGCTCTCGAGCGGCGGCCACGCGAGCACGACGTTCAGTTGCGACAGGTCGACGAAGAGCGCGCCGAGCTTGCGCAGCGGCAGCTCCGACTCGGCGACGCCGGCGATCAGGAGCGTCGCCATGCCGATCGTGCCGGTCGAGTCGACGGTGATCGTGCCGCCCGGCGTCGCGTTGCCGGTGATGGCGAGCGCGACGTGCGAGAACTCGCGCGCGCCGCGGTCGATCTCGAGCGTCTTGTCGAGGTCGCCGTCGAGCAGGCGCGGGAAGGAGGCGACGTCCTTGCCGCTCGGCGCGACGGCCGGGTTCCCCGAGTCGACGCAGGGCGACGCGGCGGCGAGGGAGTAGTCGCCGTGCGCGGCGTCGACGAACGCCGGGTCGACGTCGAGCAGGTCGTGCGGGCCGCTGCCGACGAGGTTGGCGTCCGTCGTGTCGCCGATGCAGTTCCAGTCGAGCGTCGTGACGATGCAGGTGCCGTGGATGTCGGGACCGCCGAGCGCCGCGACGTTGCCGGCGACGATCGTGTGGTCGAGGAGGGCCTGCGTCGTGGAGAGGGCGTTCTGGATGAACGAGAGTCCGCCGCCGGTCGCGCCGCTGGTCGGCGGTGAGGCGGGGCTCTGCGCGACGTTGCCCGCGATGGTGCAGCGCACGAACTCGGCGTGGTCGACGCCGACCACGCCGCCGCCGCCGATGCCGCCGACGCTGGCGTTGGCGCACGCCTCGGCGACGTTGCCGACGATCGCGCAGTCGGTGAACAGCGTCGGCGCGCCGCCCCACGGGAAGTAGTCGTAGACCAGGAACGCCGCCCCGTAGCCGCCGCTCAGCGTCGCATGCGCGTGCGAGACGTTGCCTTCGAAGACGCAGCGCGTGGCGACGATCGACTCCGCCACCAGGCCCGCCGAGCCGGCGCCGCCGCCCGAGCCGGGGAACGCCTCGTTGCCGACGAACCGGCAGTCGGTCGCCGTGATCCCGAGCAGGACGTTGCAGGCGGCGCCGCTGCCGGAGACGAGCCCGTAGGTCCCGCCGGCCGGAGTGGCGGCGTTGTCCTCGAAGACGCAGCGCTCCAGCGTCGTGGCGTTCGCGTCGATCGCGCCGCCGCGGTTCGCGTCGTTCCCGACGAACGAGCAGTCCTCCGCGGTGAACGTGGAGGTCGCGTCGGCGTACACGGCGCCGCCCCGGTCCTCGGCGACGTTGTCGACGAACGAGCAGCCGTCGACGTGGAGGCTCGATCCACCCAGCAGCGCGCACCCTCCGCCGCAGACGGGGCGGCCCGCGCCGTTGTCGAGGCGCATCTGGTTGTCGCGGAACGACGTGCCGCTGGCCGACACGGTCGCCGCCTTCGCGGCGATGCCGGCGCCGCGTCCCATCGGATTGGGGAACGGCCGCCCGGCGCGGCACGCCTCGATGGCGCAGTCGACCAGGTCGATCGATCCGCCTTCGACGTAGATGCCGCCGCCGGAGTTCTCGGCCTCGCAGCGGAGCACCTGGGTGCGCACGAGATGCACCATCGAGTCGACCGCGCAGATCCCTCCGCCCTCGGGCCGCTGGTGGTTCACGTCGGACACGACGCAGTCGACCAGCGTCACGTCGCTCTGGACGCAATGGACGCGGCCCGCGCCGAGGAACGAGCACTGCTCGGCCACGAGCGAGGAGCCGGCGACCATGAAGATGACATCGGTCGGGTAGTTGGAGTCGCCGTCGAAGACGCAGTCGACGAGCTTGAGGTCCGCGGGCGCGATGAACCCGACGCCGGACCGCGTGTCGACGAACGAGAAGCCGCGCACCTCGAACGAGACGCTCGCGAGCACGTAGAAGCCGCCCGGATCGACGGAGGTCGCGGCCGATCCCCCCGTCCCGACGATCGTGATCGACTTGTCGGCCGCGGTGAAGTCGTCGTAGGTTCCCGGCGCGACGTGGATCGTGTCGCCGTCGCTCGCGAGGCTCGCGGCCTCGTCGATGGTGCAGAAGGGGTGCTCCGCGCTGCCGTCGCCCTTCGCGCAGTTCACGGAGGCGTCGACGTACCAGTCGCCGGCGACCGCGGCGCTCGCGTCGTGCGCGATGCCGAACGACAGGACGACGGCGGTCGTCGCGATCGCGGGAAAGGAGCGGCGCGAGCTCGAGGTCGTGCGCATGGCTTCTCCTTGCGGGACGAGTCACGTGGCGTGATAGCACCGGCGTCGGCGACGCCGGCGTTCGGACGGCCCGGCCGCTCCCGATCGTCACTTCCGTCCCGAGTCGCCCGCCTCCCTCCGGCGCCGCGCCCCTTCCCCTCCTCTTCATCGAGCCCGGCTACCATCCCGCGCCCTCGCGCGCCGAAGAGAGCGACACGAACGGAACGCGATCGACCGCCGCCGGAGCCCCCCTCGTGAACGACGCCGCCGCGCCGCGGACCGCGCCCGCCAAGATCGACCTCGCCGACCCGCGCTGGTACGTGAACCGCGAGCTCTCGCTGCTCGAGTTCCAGCGCCGCGTGCTGGCGCAGGCGACGGACGCGTCGATGCCGCTGCTCGAGCGGCTGCGCTTCCTCACGATCTCGTGCAACAACCTCGACGAGTTCTTCGAGATCCGCGAGGCGGGCGTGCGCGAGCAGCTGATGCAGGGCGTCGCGAAGCTGGGCGCGGCGCAGATCGCGCCGAGCGAGCTGCTGCGGCGGATCGGGTCGGTCGCGCAGTACCTCGTCGCCGAGCAGTACCGCGTGCTGAACGAGGTGCTCCTGCCCGAGCTCGAGAAGGCGGCGATCCGGCTGCTCAAGCCGGCGGCGTGGACCAAGGCGCAGCGCGAGTGGGCGCACGCCTACTTCCAGCGCGAGGTGCTGCCGGTGCTGACGCCGGTGGGGCTCGACCCGGCCCACCCGTTCCCGCGCGTGCTCAACAAGTCGCTCAACCTGATCGTCGCGCTCGACGGCAAGGATGCCTTCGGCCGCACCGCGCGCCTCGCGGTCGTGCAGGCGCCGCGGTCGCTGCCGCGCGTGATCCGGATGCCGACGGGCGCGGGCGAGCCGGCGTGGGACTTCGTGCTGCTCTCCACGCTGATGCAGGAGTACGTCGCCGAGCTCTTCCCCGGCATGAAGGTGAAGAGCGCCCACGAGTTCCGCGTGACGCGCGACTCCGACCTCTGGGTCGACGAGGAGGAGGTCGAGGACCTGATGGCGGCGCTGAAGGGCGAGCTCACGCGCCGCAACTTCGGCATCGCGGTCCGGCTCGAGGTCACGGCCGACTGCCCGTCGGTCACGATCGACTTCCTGCTCGAGCAGTTCCGCCTGCCGATGGAGTCGGTCTACCGCGTGAACGGGCCGGTCAACCTCCACCGCGTCGGCGCGCTCCACGACGAGGTCGACCGCCCGGAGCTCAAGTTCCCCACCTTCGTCCCGACCGTCTCGCCGCGCCTCCAGCGGACCACCGACCTCTTCGAGGCGATCCGCGAGGGCGACGTGCTGATCCACACGCCCTACGAGTCGTTCGCGCCCGTCGTCGACTTCGCGATGCAGGCCGCCGCCGATCCCGACGTGCTGGCGATCAAGCAGACGCTCTACCGCACCGGCACCGACTCGCCGATGGCCGACGCGCTGATCCGCGCCGCGCGCGCCGGCAAGGAGGTGACCGTCGTCGTCGAGCTGCGCGCGCGGTTCGACGAGGCGGCCAACATCGACCTCGCGACGCGCCTCCAGGACGCGGGCGCGCGCGTCGTCTACGGCATCGTCGGATACAAGACGCACGCGAAGGCGATGCTGGTCGTCCGCCGCGAGGGCGCGCAGCTGCGCCGCTACGCCCACCTCGGCACCGGCAACTACCACACGAAGACGGCGCGCACCTACACCGACTGGAGCCTGCTGACGGCGCACGCCGAGCTGACCGAGGACGTCCACTACCTCTTCCAGCAGCTCACCGGTCTCGGCAAGGTCGCGAAGCTGAAGCAGCTGGTGCAGTCGCCCTTCGGACTGCAGGAGAAGATGCTCGCCTGCATCGCGCGCGAGACGGAGGAGGCCAAGGCGGGGCGGCCCGCCGCGATCCAGGCCAAGATGAACGCGCTCACCGACCCCGCGATCATGCTGGCGCTCTACAAGGCGTCGCAGGCGGGCGTCGCGGTCGACCTCGTCGTCCGCGGCATGTGCTCGCTGCGGCCCGCGATCGCGGAGGTCTCGCAGAACCTGCGCGTCCGCTCGATCGTCGGCCGTTTCCTCGAGCACAGCCGCGTCTTCTTCTTCCACGCCGCGGGCGAGGAGCAGGTGTGGCTCTCCAGCGCCGACTGGATGGAGCGCAACCTCCAGCGCCGCGTCGAGAGCTGCTTCCCGATCCTCGACAAGACGCTCAAGCAGCGCGTCCTGCGCGACGGCCTGCGCGTCTACCTCGAGGACAACACGCAGGCCTTCGAGCTGCAGCCCGACGGCAGCTGGGTCCGCGCCACCGCCGGCCGCACCAAGCCGAAGTCGGCGCAGGCGCTCCTGCTGGAGAAGGGGTCGAGCTGAGAGGGAGCGCGGGCGTACCGATGCGGGAACGAATCGCCCGCAATACCCGCACACCAAGCGGCGCTGACTTTGTTGTCTCGACGCTTCGGGAGAGTCGGCGTGGACGTGAAGTCCGAAGTCCGCGGTCGAAGCCTCCTGTCGCTCCGGGTCCCCTCCGCCCCGGACGGAGGATGATCGGCGCGGGCGTACTGATGCGGGAACGAATCGCCCGCGTGAGTCCGCGTCGCAGTTCCTGTGGATCGTCACGATCCGGTGACGAGGTCGGCGTGCGGGGTCTCGGCGGGCGCGTTCTCCGCAGTGCGCCCGCGGGCACGTCGGTTGCCACGACGCGGGGCGTCCGCGCGTGCTTCCGTCACTGGAGCGAAACATGTCGCCTCGCGCGCTTCGTCGCATTCCGACGGCTGGCCTTCCTCTCGCGGCACTCCTCGCGTTCTCCGGCCTCGCTGCCGCGCAGGAGCTCCCGCTCTCCGGCGTGAACGGCATCGACCTGGTCTGGACGACTGATCCGGCGGGGACGACGTCGCAACTGCAGTTGATCGATGCCGAGGCGGGCGTCGCGACGCCGCTCTCCGCGGCCCACGCGATGGTGCCGTCGCGTTGGTCGCACCGGCGGCGCACGCTGCAGGCGCTCGAGACCGACGTCGCGGTCAGCGACGACCCGCTGGTCTTCCTGACGCCGCTCGGCGACGCGGTCGGCAACGGCGGGATCCACTTCCTCGACGCGCGCGGCGGCGCGGTGATCGCCGACACGGTGGTCGCGACGGGCGGCAATCCGCCGGGCTACGACCTGCGGATCGTCGATTCGCTCGACTGGGTCTTCTCGGCGGAGGACGACGGAGCCGGCGGCACGACGCTGCGCGGTTGGTCGTTCGCGACGGCGGGCCTCCTGTCGCCGCTCAACCCCGCGTCGCTGACGCTGCCGGGCGCGCCGGGCGCGTACGTGCAGCGCATCGGGCTCGATGAAGCGACGCTCACGCTCCATGTCTTGACGGCGACCGGCATCCAGCTCGTCGCGCTGGCGAGCGGCGGCGTCGACATGGCGCTCGCCGCCTTCGTGTCGCTGGGGAGCGATGCGCCGGCGACCAACCCGGTCGCGTTCGATCGCCCGAACGGCCGCTTCTGGATCGCCGGCACCAGCCTCTTCAACGCCAGCGGCGATCCGACCGCGGCCGGCTGGATCACGTGGAAGAACGACGGATCGGTGGCGGCGAGCGGCCACTACGGCGTCATTCCCGGCCGCTTCCCGGTCCGCCGCTACGTGCCGGCCATCGGCACCGAAGAGCTTGCCGTCGTCAGCGACGGCACCGACGCCTGGGCCTACTTCCTGCTGCGCGATCCCGATCCGAGCTCGCTCTTCATCCGCGACGCGGCGGTCGGCGTCACGCGCATGCTCGGCACGGCCGCGCCCGTGACGGCGAAGCTCCTCGGCACGCCCGAACAGGGCGAGCCCTTCTCCATCCCGACCGTGCACGGCGCGCGCGTCGCGATGGAGAGCAGCATGGGCCCACCGTGGTTCGGCAGCCCGCCCGGCGGCGCGGAGAAGCTCTCGATCCTCTACTCGCCGCTCGATCCGCTCGGCGCGGCGACGACGGACGGACTGATCGGCGTCGCCGGTCCGCTCGGCGGGCGGGTGAGCTGCAAGGGGATGGAGCGGCCGCTCTGGAGCGCCGATGGCCGCGGCGTCTACGCCTTCACCAGCCACTTCGCGGGCGCGCCGAACCCCGGCACGCCGGGCATCGAGTACCTGATCGTGCCGCAAGGCGTCGCCGTCGACGGCAACTCGCTGCCGATCCTCGTCGTCGACAACCCGAATGCCCCGAACCAATCGATCACGTTGCCGGGGCTCTTCCTGCCGCACGATCCGGCGCCGGCCGCGTTCCTCGACGGCTTCACCTTCGTCGGCACGCTCTTCCACGACGGTGTCGCGTCGTCGCTCGAGTGGAAGAAGCAGAAGCCGGACAAGGTGAACCTGCTTGGGCAGGAACAGGCCGCGACGTTCACGCAGTCGCCCTTCATCCCCGACTTCCCCGCGATCCTGCCGCCGAGCTTCGACGACGCGAACGGCTCGCTCGTCGCGATCCCCGCGAACTTCGGCGCGCGCCGCGTCTCCTTCGACCTGCACGCGGCCTATGGCTTCGAGGGGATGACGATGGTCGCGGCGATGGGCGACCAGATCACGGTGCAGCCGAGCGGCCAGGGCTTCCTCGCCGAGCTCGGCCTGTTGCCGCCGCCGTCGCTGATCACGATCGCGCTGCCGAGCGGCTGGATCACGACCAGCGAGATCCGCTCCTGGTGAGCTGCGCGTTCGAGCGGACCGCGGGCAAGCTCGTCCACATCCCCAGCGCCACGCTGGGCCCGAAGGAGTCCGGCCTCATGCGTCTCGCTTGCATCGCCCTCGGCCTCACGCACCTCATCGCGTGCGCGCAGGCGCCGCCGTCCGCGCCGACTGCCACGCCGCCCGCCGCTCCGCCCGCGCGGCAGGATCCCTCGAAAGAAGAGATCAACCTTCCGGCGCTCGCCGGCTGGAACGCGACGCTCGTCCACGACAACGACGTCGGCATCTGGACCTGCGGCACGGTCGACGCGTTCGAGATGAACGGCGCGCTCGAGGCGTTCGGCCTCGACGACAAGGGGCGCTGCTGGCTCTACACGTCGTACAGCGGCAAGTGGACGCCGTGGGCGACGGTCGACGACAAGGAGTGGCTCGGCTCCTTCGTCTCGGTCGAGCTCGATCCGCGGCGGCCGGAACGCGAGCTCTACACCGGCGGCAAGCGCGGCAACCTCTACCAGATCGTCGTCCACCGCGACGGCACGCTCGACACGGCGCGCATCGCCGCGTTCCCGGCCGAGGAGCTCCACACCGCGGTCGCGGGCGAGCTCGATCCGGCGCGGCCGGGCAACGAGCTGCTGCTCTTCACGCATCTCGGGAACGTCTACGACCTCCGGCCGCGCGAGGGCGGCTTCGAGTTCGACGCGCCGAAGGCGGCGACGTTGAGCGGCCGCGTGCGCCAGGCCCTCGTGCTGCCGAGCGCGGCCGGCGTCGCGCCGTGGATCGCGGGAGTCTGCCGCACCGGCGAGGTGCTGCTGATGCGGATGGGCGCGAAGGGGCTCGAGGCGCGCGAGATCGTGCGCGAGGAGATGGGCTTCGGTCGCATCGCGCTGCGCAAGACCGCGGCGAGCGAGCCGACGGTCCTCTACGTGACGCGTGACGACGGCGCGATCCTGCGGCTCGAGGCGCCGGCGGGCGGCGATCTCGGCGCAGCGCCGTGGAAGCGCGAGGTGATCTACGCCGGACCGCAGGGGCCGCGCGGTCTCGCGGCGGGCCGCTTCGATCCCGATCCCGCAGTCGAGACGGTGGCGACCTTCGGCTACAGCAAGCGCGTCGAACTCCTGTCGCGCAAGCCGGGCGAACCGTGGATGGTCGAGGTGCTCTTCGAGGAGCGCGACAAGGGCCACTGGCTCGAGACGGTCGAAGTCGACGGCCGCAACGCGACCGACGAGCTGATGGGCTCGGGCTACGGCGCGCGCGTCTTCACGCTGTCGCGGCCGCCCGGCACCGGCTTGCCGAACGTGCCGGTGAATCCGCGGCCGGAGAACGGCGCGCCGAAGCCGAAGCAGACGTCGGCGATCGGGCCGGCGCCACCCGCTGCGGGCGACGATGCCGTGCGCGTCGCGATCCGCGCGAAGACGCTGCCAACGGCAGAGCTGCTGTCCCCGCTCTCCTATCGCGGCGGCTTCGAGACGAAGACGCTGCTCTACGAGACGCTGGTACGCGTCGACGACGAGGGCCGGATCGTCCCTGGCCTCGCGTCGTCATGGAGCGTCGCGCCCGACGGAATGAGCGTCGTGCTCGAACTGCGCGACGGGGCGACCTTCCACGACGGGACTCCCGTCGACGCTGCGGCCGTCGCGCTCCATCTCCGCCGCTGGCTCGGCCTGCCCGAGCATCTCTGGCTGCGCGCGGCGAGCCACGTGGCCGCGGTCGTCGTCGACGACCGCCGCCACGTCCGGCTCGTCCTCGATGCGCCCGCCGCCGTGCTGGTCGACCTCTGCGCGATCAACCCCTGCTCGATCCGCGCTCCGAGCGCGCTCGATCGGCAAGGCGAGCCGGTGGCGCCGATCGGCAGCGGGCCCTACCGCTTCGTCGCGGCCGACGCGGCGCGCCGCGCGCTGCGCTACGAGCGGGTCGAGGGCGGCGGAGCGCTCGCGCCGCGGCTCGATCTCGTCGCGTTCAGCGGCGAGCCGCTCGGCGACGCCGTCGATGCGCTGCTGCGCGGAGAGGTCGACGTCGTCGCCGAAGGGTGGACGCCGCTGGTGCCGCGCGCGCGGATCGATGAACTGCGCCGCTCGCGAGGCGTGAGCGTCGTCGCGACGCCCGGCTCGTCGGTCTGGTACCTGAGCTTCCGCGTCGACGGCGGGCCGTGCGCCGACCTCGCGACGCGGCGCGCCGTCGCGCGCGCGATCGACCGCCACGAACTGATCGACCGCGTCGAAGCGGGAGCAGCCGATCCGTGCGAAGCGTGGTCGGTCGCGTGGAGCCGCGGCGACCGCCGCGCGACAGCGCCGGCCGCGGCCTCGGTTTCATCGCCCGTGTCGGCCGCCGCGCCGCTGCGCCTGCTGATCCACGCCGACGCCGCGAGCGAAGCGTCGCTCGCCCGCGCCGTCGTCGATCAGCTGGCGCGCGCTTCGATCGCCGCCCAAGTCGTCGCGAAGAGCGCGGCCGACTACGACGCCGCGCTGGCGAGCGGCGCTTTCGACCTCCGCCTCGAACCATCGTGGGGCATGCCCTACGACCCGTGGATCTCGCTCTTCCACCGCTACCTGCCGCCGCTCGCCGCGCGCAGCGCCGCCGCCGCGACGCCGTCGAATGGCGATCGCGAGCTGATCGCGCTGGTCGAGAAGGCCGCCGCGACCACGGATCCCGACGCGATGGCCGCGCTCGCGCCCGCGATCCAGCGACGGCTCGACGAGGCGGCGCTGATCGTGCCGCTCTACGCGGCGAGGAGGATCGCAGTCGTGCGCGACGGACGCGCAAACGTCGAGATGGGGCGCGACCTCTATCGCGTCAGCGTGCGCGCTCCGTAGCCGCGGCGTGCTCGAACGTCCCGCGCGCGCCCAACGCCTCCGCGAAGCCGCCGTCGGTCAGCCACGCGCGCGCCTTCGCGTCGTCGCGCAGCGTCGCGTCGAGGAAGGCGGTCGAGACGGCGAGGATCAGCGGGTGGTGGGCGGGATCGCGGCGGCGGTCGCCGAGCACGGAGTCGCCGAACGCGCCGTGGTCGGCGTCCTTCAGGATCAGGAGCCAGCGCTCGCAGTTCGGGCTGGCGTCGTAGGGGATGCGGCGCTGTTCGGCGGTGGTGTCGCCGATGGGGCTTGTGTCGAGCGTGCCGGTCAAGTGGAGGCACGGGATCACGACGTCGTCGTAGCTGCCGTTCGTCTTCTCGCGGTCGGTCGCGGGGGCGCTCATCGCGACGCACGCCTTCACCCGCGCGTCGCCGAGCGGACGCTCGCGACCCAGCGGCAGCACGAACTTGCGGCCTGCGGAGGCCAGCGCCGTGAAGGCGCCGAAGGAGTGGCCGGCGATGGCGATCCGCGCGAGGTCGAGCCGGCCGTGGAGCGGCCACTGCGGATCGGCGGCGAGGCGCGTGAGCTCGTCGATCGCGAACGTGACGTCGGCGGGGCGGCCGACGATGTTGTCGAGGTCGCTGGCGGCGCGCTCCATCGCGCGCATCGGCCGCGCCTGGCCGCGCCACGCCGAGTCGTCGCTGCCGACGTGCTGCAGGTGGACGCTCACGTAGCCGTGGCTGGCGACGTGCTCGCCGAAGTAGGCGTAGGTCTCGCGCGTGCCGCCGAGCCCATGGCTGAAGAGGACGATCGGAAGGGCGCCCTGCACGGCGTCGAGTTTCGGGAACCAGAGCTTCACTGGCACCGCGCGATCGCGCTTCGCGTCGTGCCACTCCTCGAGGCGACTCTCGACCGCGAGCGGCCCGCGCTCGCCCCACGGTGCGAGCGAGGCGGCGGTCGCGGTCGCGGCGGGCGCCGTCGTCTGCGGCGCCGTCGCGGGAGCGGCCTCCTGCGCCGCGGCGGGCGCGAGCGGCGTCGGCAGCGCGAGCAGCGGCAGCAGAGCGAGGAACGCTGCGCACCGCAGTCGGAAGCGTCGTTGCGTCGTCATGGACGATGGAACCCCGCGCCCCTGCGTTAGGTTGCGCGACCATGAGCCCCGACGGCGTCGCACCCCCCGTCCGCCACCGCTTCGCCGCCGAGGAGCCCTTCATCCTCGCGGCGATGGTGTCGCTGGTCGGGGCGACCGTCTGGCTCAACGTGCGGCCGCGCCTGTTGCTGCAGTTCTTCTACTCGGCCGAGATGCTGGCGCTGACCCACCTCGTCACGCTCGGCTTCGCGAGCTCCTTCGTGCAGGGGGTGATGCAGCGCCTCGCGCCGCGCACCTTCGGGATCGAGCCGCCGTCGCGCCGCGCGGGGCTCTGGCACGTCGGCCTCTACCTCCTGGCGGCGGCGGGGATGGTCGGCCACTTCGTGCTCGGCAGCTGGACGGGGCTGCTCTGGGCGGCGCTCCTGCTGCTGGCGACCGTGCTCCTGCTGCTGCGCAACTTCGCGCCGCTCTTCCGCGTCGCGTGGCGCCGCGAGCGGCCCGACTGGCCGGCGCGTTGGGTTGCGGCGTCGCTGCTGCATTTCGCGGCCGCCGCCGTGTTGGGCTGCAGCTTCGCGCTGCATCACGCGCACGGCGTCGGCGCTTCGCTGCTGGGCGCGGCGCTGATCGACAAGCTCGCGGCCCACCTCCACCTCGCGCTGCTCGGCTGGATCGGCAGCGCGATCTTCGGCTACCAGCTGAAGCTCCTGCCGTCGACGCGCGCTTCGCCGCGGGTCGAGGCGGCGCGCTTCGTCCTGCTGCAGGGCGGCCTCGTCGCGCTGGTGGTCGCGTTGCTGGCCGGCGCGCCCGCGGTCGCGGCGTGGTGCTCGCTCCCGATCGCGCTCTCGATCGCATCGCGCAGCCTGCCCGCGCTGGCGAGCTGGCGCGTGAACCGGCCGGGCCGCATCGAGCTGCTCGCCCATGCGCTGCTCCTGCTGCTGGCGGCGGGCGGCGTCGCGCTGGCGTTCGGCGTGCCGGAGCCCGACAGCGACCTCCGCTTCGCGACGGAGCTGGCCTACGGCTACGTCGGCCTCTTCGGCTGGGTCGTGCTCACCGTGCTCGGCACGTCGTGGAAGCTCTTCTCGACGTGGGTCTGGGAGGAGCGCTTCCTGCCGGAGAAGGGGAAGCAGCCGATCCCGTCCGTCGCGGCGCTGCCGAGCGCGCTGCTGCGCGACGCGAGCGCGGCGGGAGTCTTCCTCGGCGTCGTCGGCGTCGCGGCCGCGATCGTCGCCGGCTCGCTGCTGCTGCTGCGCGTCGCGCTGGCGCTGCAGCTCGGCGGCACGCTGCTCTTCGTCGCGCACTTCCTCCGGATCGCGCGCTGGCAACTGCTAAGGTCCCGCCTTCCATGGCCTCCGCCCCCTTCGTCCTGATCCTCGGCATGCACCGCAGCGGCACGAGCTGCCTCGCCGGCGCGCTCGAGGCGTGCGGGCTGCGGCTCGGCGAGGTCGGCCGCTCCGATCGCTGGAACGCGAAGGGGAACCGCGAGCACGATCCGGCGCGGCTGCTGAACGACCGCATCCTGGAGGAGGCGGGCGCGAGCTGGTCCTGCCCGCCGGCGCGCTTCGACGCGAACCCGGCGCAGCGCGCCGCGATGGCGGCGATCGTCGGCGGCCTGGCGCAGAGCGGCGGGGCGGCGGGACTCAAGGAGCCGCGCGTCACGCTGCTGATCGACGCGTGGAGCGCGGCGGCGCGCGCGGCCGCGGGCGAGCCGCTGCTGGTCGGGACCTACCGCCATCCGAGCGCCGTCGCGGCGTCGCTGGCGCACCGCAACCAGATCGCGCCCGAGGCCGCGCACGCGCTCTGGCTCCGCTACAACGTGCCGCTGATCGAGCGCCATCGCGCGCGCCCCTTCCCGATCGTCGCGTTCGACCTCTCCGACCCCGACCGCTACTGCGCGACGGTCGCAGCGGTCGCGCGGCGGATGGGCCTCGCGCCCGACCTCACGCGCATGCGCGAATTCGTCAGCGCCGAGCTCGACCACGGCCGCGAGCTCGACCCGGCGATCCCCGCCTCGTGCCGCGCCGCGTGGGACTACCTCGAGTCGGTGCGCGAGCCGTGGGCTTCGTCGTCGTCCGCGGCGGCCGGCGCCGGCGCGACGGCGGCGCGCGCGCGCACGAAGCTCCACTTCATCAGCGGGCCGACGTGCGCCGGCAAGTCGCAGTACCTTGCGCGCCACGGCGATCCGGGCGCGACGGTGCTGCTGCCCGATCGTGGCGCGCTGGCGGCGGTCGCCGCGGGCGGCCGCTTCCTCGTCCACTACAACCTGCTGCGCCCCTTCGACAAGCTCCTCGCCGAGGAGGGGGCTCCGCCGTCCGAACGGTTCCGCCGCTTCTGGCGCCGCATCCGCAGCCGCGTGGCCGGGCCCTTCGCGATCGACCGCCGCCTGAAGGAGCTGCTGGCCGTCGACGCCGACTTCGAGGCGACGGTGCTGGTGGTGCCGCGCGACGTGCTGCTGGCCCGCATCGCGCAGCGGCGCGCGGTCGAGCCGTTGCGCGAGGTGCACGACGGCTACCCGACCGCGAAGTGGGACGCGATCGTGCGGCAGGTCGACCTCGTCGAGCTCCATCGCGCGTGGCTGCGCCTGCTGCGCGAGCGGGCGATCCCGTTCCGCCTCGTCGACGCCCGCGACGCGTCGTACCGCCCGATCGCCGACGAGCGCGAGCTCTTCGCGCTGCTTGCTCCCTCCGCGCGGGCCCCGTAACGTCCGCCGCCCATGACCAGCGCCTCCAGCGCCTCGCCGTCGCGCTCCGAACCGCAGCCCCGCTGGACGCGCGAGCAGCTCGTCGCCTTCCTCGAGAAGGAGCGGCCGAAGTACCAGCGGATCGAGCTGCCGTACGGTCTCTCGACCGACGGCGAGGACCGGCGCGAGACGGCCGACCTCATCCTGCCGAAGCGCATGGACGGGCTGTCGTTCCTCGACGTCGGCTGCTTCCTCGGCTTCTTCGAGCACGAGGTGCTGAGGCGCGGCGCGGCGCGCGCGGTCGGCATCGACATCGACCCCGACCGGCTGCGCCAGGCGCGCGGGCTGGCCGACTGCCTCGGCCTGCCGATCGAGTTCCACCGCAAGGACCTGGAGCGCGATCCGCTGCCGGGCACCTTCGACATCGTGATCTGCCTGAACGTGCTCCACCACGTCTACGACCCGATCGCGGCGCTCGACCGGCTGCTGGCGGCGACCAAGGAGCGGCTGATCCTCGAGATGGCGGGGACGTGGACCGCGGTGAAGCAGAAGCTCCTCTGGCGCGGCAACCCGGCACGCACGCTGCTGTACCCGATGGTCGCGAAGCAGCCGTTCACGGTGGTGGGCAAGGGCGACTCGAAGCGCGCCTACGGCTTCCATTACCTGAGCCAGGGCGCGCTCGAGAACATGCTCCTCCACCATCGCGGCGACGTGGCGCGCGTCGACGCGCTCGAATCGCCGTTCCGCGACCGCTACCTCGTCGTCGTCTGGAAGCGGCGCATCGACCATCTCGCGGTGGTGTCGGGCCTTCCGGGCTCCGGCAAGTCGACGCTCTCGAAGCGCCTCATCGACGGCGAGCTGCCGGCGCTGCGCGCGAAGCTGGCGCTCGACCGCGCGCCGAAGTGGACGTTCTCGGGGCCGCGCCTGCTGCCGGGACAGACCGAGGCGCACGTCCCCGCGATGCTGTTCCACTACGACATCATGCGGGGCAGCACCGAGATGAAGGTGAGCTTCGAGCGCGACCCGACGCTCGACGTGATCCGCAACCACCAGGGTCCGCCGCCGCCCGCGCTCTTCCTCTGGACCGATCCGCCGCGGCTGCGCGAGCGGCTGGAGGAGCGGCGCAAGGGCGTCGAGAAGAAGCGCGAGGACCGCGTCCTGCGCCACAACGTGAAGTTCCTCGAGGACGGCGGCCGCGTCGGCCTGCTGATCAGCGACTGGCTGCGCTGGTGCGCAGCGAAGCGGCTGGTGCCGACGTTCGTCGACTGCAACGGCGAGCCGAAGGTGATCAGCGAGGCGGAACTGCGCGCGAAGGCGGAGAAAGCGGGTTGCCCGATCGACGGCTAGCCATGCGCGCCGCGGGCTCGTAGCGTCCCGCGCATGGGGGTACCGGCCGCCGCGCTCGTCGTCTGGTGCGCAACGCAGGAGGCGGCGCTGCCGCCGATGCCTCCGGCCGCCGGGCATGGCGTCGATTTCGCCGCAGACGTCGCGCCCATCTTCGAGCGCGCGTGCGTGCGCTGCCACGGACCGGAGCGGGCGCGCAGCGACTACCGCCTCGACGACGAGGAGAGCGCGCTGCACGGCGGCACGATCGGCGGCGCGATCGTCGCGGGCCACAGCGATCGCAGCCGCCTGATCCACTACGTCGCCGGGGCCGACGAGCAGATCCGCATGCCGTTGCGCGGCGAGCCGCTCTCCGACGCCGAGATCGGCGTGCTGCGACGCTGGATCGACGACGGCGCGCCGTGGCCGAAGCACGCGGAGCCGCGGCCGACGAAGGCGCCCGCGATCGCGCCGCCGCGCGCCGGCCGCGACCACTGGGCCTACCAGCCGATCGTGCGCGGGCCGTTGCCGCGGACCGAGGCGGCGTGGTGGATCGCGAATCCGATCGACGCCTTCGTGCTGGCGAAGCTCGAGGCGGCGCGCCTCCATCCCAATCCGCCCGCTGATCGCGCCACGCTGCTGCGGCGCGTCTCGTTCGATCTCGCCGGATTGCCGCCGACCCCCGAGGAGCAGGCGGCGTTCCTCGCCGACACCGCGCCCGGCGCGTGGGAACGCGTCGTCGACCGCCTGCTGGCGAGCCCGCGCTACGGCGAGCGGCGCGCGCGGCAGTGGATCGACCTGGTCCACTTCGCCGAGACGCACGGGAACGACCAGGATCGCCCGCGGCCCGACGCGTGGCCCTACCGCGATTGGCTGATCGGCGCGTTCAACGCCGACCTGCCGTATGCGACGTTCGTGCAGCAGCAGCTCGCCGCCGACGTGCTCTTCCCCGACGAGCCGGCGGCGGTGCCGGCGCTCGGCTTCCTCGCGGCGGGGCCGTGGGACGAGAGCTCGCAGCTCAACATCTTCGAGGAGACGGTCGACAAGGCGGCGGCGCGCAACCTCGACCGCGACGACGTCGTGACGACGACGATGACGACCTTCGTCAGCACGACGGTGCAGTGCGCCCGCTGCCACGACCACAAGTTCGATCCGATCGCGCAGCGCGACCACTACGCGCTGCAGGCGGTCTTCGCCGGCATCGATCGCGCGGTGCGCCCCTACGACCTCGATCCGGCGCTGCACGCGCGGCGCCAGGCGCTGCTGCGGCGCAAGCTCGCGCTCGAACGGGCGCCGCCGACGGCGCCGGAGCTGCTGGCCGACGAAGTGCAGCGCGACGTCGCCGCGTTCGAGCGATCGCTGGCGGGCACGGGCGGATCGTGGACGGTGCTCGCGCCCGGCGCGGTCGTCTCGGCAAGCGGGCAGACGGCGACGCCGCAGCCCGACGGCTCGCTCCTCTTCTCGGGCGAGTTGCCGGAAGTCGACACCGTGACCGTCACGACGACGACGCCATTGCGCGCGATCACGGCGCTGCGCGTCGACCTGCTGTCCGACGAGTCGCTGCCGTTCCGCGGGCCGGGTCGGCAGGACAACGGCAACCTCCATCTGTCGGAGCTGACGCTCGCGGCCGCGCCGAGCGACTCGCCTGACGCCGCGCCGCAGACGATCGCGTTCGCCGCCGCGAGCGCCGACTTCGACCAGGAGGGCTGGACGTCGGCGATGGCGATCGACGGCAAGCGCGAGACGGCGTGGGGGATCTATCCGCAGGTCGGCCGCTCGCACCACGCGGTCTTCGAGTTGGCGCAGCCGCTCGATCTCGCGGGCGGGGCGCGGCTGGTCGTCACGCTCGCGCAACTGCACGGCGGCCACCATCTCATCGGCCGCCTCCGGCTCGCGATCACGAGCGCGCCGCGGCCGGTGCGCGCCGCGACCGTGCCCGCGGCGCTCGAGCCGCTGCTCGCCATCGCGCCGCCGACACGAAGCGACGAGCAGCGCGCCGCGCTCGGCCGCCACGTCCTCCTCGCGGCGCTCGCCGCGGAGCTGGCGACGCTGCCGCCGCCGTCGCGCGTCTACGCGGGCACGACCGACTTCGCGCCGGAGAACCACTTCACGCCGGCGCGCGGGCCGCGGCCGATCCGGTTGCTCGAGCGCGGCGACGTCGCGCGACCCGGCGAGCCGGTCGAGCCGGCCGCGCTCTCGTGCGTCGCCGGCCTCGAGGCGACGCTCGCGATCGCCGACCGTGACGACGAAGGGGCACGCCGCGCCGCGCTCGCGTGCTGGCTCACGGACGCGCGCAACAGCCTCGCGTGGCGCTCGATCGTCAACCGGGCGTGGCAGTGGCACTTCGGCCGCGGCCTCGTCGACACGCCGAGCGACTTCGGGGCGATGGGCGGGACGCCGAGCCACCCCGAGCTGCTCGACTGGCTCGCGGCGTGGTTCCGCGACGAGGCGGGCGGCTCGCTGAAGGCGCTCGACCGGCTCATCGTCAGCAGCGCGGCGTATCGCCAGTCGAGCCGTTTCGACGAGCGCGCCGCCGCGATCGACGCCGACGCGCGCCTGCTCTGGCGCCACGGCCGTGCGCGCCTCGACGCGGAGGCGATCCGCGACGCGCTGCTGCAGATCGCGGGACGGCTCGACCTCACGATGGGCGGGCCGTCGGTGAAGCAGTTCATCGAGAGCCCCGGCATCCACGTCACGCCGAACGTCGACTACGACGCGTTCGACGTCGACTCGCCCGCGAGCTGCCGGCGCTCGATCTACCGCTTCCTCTTCCGCACGCTGCCCGACCCGTTCCTGGAGACGCTCGACTGCCCCGATGCCTCGCAGCTCGCGCCGGTGCGCGCCAGCTCCGTGACGCCGCTGCAGTCGCTGGCGCTGCTGCACGACCGGTTCGTGCTGGCGATGAGCGGCCACGTCGCGACGCGGGTGGCGGCCGCGGCGCAGGGCGGCGACGCGCAGCTCGCGCTCCTCTTCCGGCTCGTGCTCGGCCGCGTTCCGACCGACGACGAGCGCGCATCGTTCGGGCCGTTCGTCGCGCGCCACGGCCTCGCCGACGCGGCGCGGCTGTTGTTCAACACGAGCGAGTTCCTCTTCGTCGAGTGACGGGGCGCACGCGATGGATCGACGCGACTTCCTCTGGCGGATCGGCGGCGGGCTCGGCGGCGTCGCGCTCGCGCAGCTCCTCGGCCGCGAGCAGTTGCTGGCGCACGCTTCGCGCGTCGACCTCGGCGGCGGCCTCCACCATCGCGCGAAGGCGAAGCGCGTGGTGCAGCTCTTCATGAACGGCGGCGTCAGCCAGTGCGACACGTTCGACTACAAGCCGGAGCTGCAGAAGCGCCACGGCCAGCCCTTCGATCCGGGCGAGCGGGTCGAGTCGGTCACGGGCTCGCACGCCGGCTTCCCGATCCTCGGCAGCCCGTTCGAATGGAAGCAGCACGGCCAGAGCGGCCGCTGGGTCAGCAGCGTCTTCCCGCACCTCGCGCAGCGCGTCGACGACCTCGCCTTCCTGATGTCGATGACGTCGAAGACGAACGTGCACGGGCCCGGCAGCTACCTGATGAACACCGGCTTCCTGCTGCCCGGCTTCCCGTGCATGGGCGCGTGGATCACCTACGGCCTCGGCGTTTCGTGCGACGACTTGCCGAGCTTCGTCGTGCTGCCCGATCCGCGCGGCCTGCCCTACAACAACCTCGGCAACTTCTCGTCGGGCTTCCTGCCGGTGGCGAACCAGGGCGTCGTGATCAAGGCGACCGCGAAGACGCCGGTGCACGACCTCGCGCCGCCGTCGGGTCCGGCCGGCGAGAGCGAGCCGGAGTTGCGCGCGCTGCTGGCGAAGCAGGATCGCGCCTACGCGCAGCGCGATCCGGGCGATTCGCGGCTCGACGCGCGCATCGCTGCCTACGAGATGGCGGCGCGGATGCAGCTGAGCGTGCCGGCGCTCTTCGACCTCGCTGGCGAGAGCACGGCGACGCGCTCTCTCTACGGCCTCGACGAGAAGCCGACCGAGGAGTTCGGGACGCGTTGCCTGCTGGCGCGCCGCATGCTCGAGCGCGGCGTGCGCTTCGTGCAGCTCTGGAGCGGGCCGGCCGGCGCGGTCGGGAACTGGGACAACCACGCCGACGTCGCGAAGGAGCTGCCGGCCATCGCGGTCACGGTCGACCGGCCGATCGCCGGCCTCCTCGCGGACCTGAAGTCGCGCGGGATGCTCGACGACACGCTCGTCGTCTTCTCGACCGAGTTCGGCCGCCAGCCCTTCAGCCAGCAGAGCGCCGGGCGCGACCACAACGGCGGCACCTTCGTCTCGTGGCTCGCCGGCGCCGGCGTCAAGGCGGGCGTCGCCTACGGCGAGAGCGACGAGTGGGGCTGGCGCTCGCGCGTGCCGACGTGGGGCTACGACCTCAACGCCACGATCCTCCACCTGCTCGGCATCGACCACGCGAAGCTGACCTTCAAGCACAACGGCTCGAACCGCCGGCTGACCGACGTGCACGGCGAGGTGATCGAGGAGTTGCTCGCGTAGCGGGGTCGCGGCGCCGCGCGCGGCCGCTTCTCACCCTTCGCCGGTCATCCCCGCGACCTTCGGCGCCTGGCCCGCCTGCCGCCACCAGAAGGGGTCGGCGAGGCCGGGCGCGGTGAGCGGCTCCTTGCAGGCGCGCACGCGGAAGTCGAGCTGCTCGAAGAGGTAGCTCTTGTGGGTCGACTCGCGCGACGGGTCGAGCTTCATGTACTGGTCGAACTTCGCCGCGCGCGCCTCGCGGTCCCGCATCATGAAGTCGAAGTGGAAGAGGTGGCGGCCGGCAGCGCGCTTCATCGGCCCGCGGCCGGAGCGCGGGAAGTGGTGGTGGACCAGTTGGTCGGGGCCGTAGCGGAAGCGCGGGTCGTTGCGGAAGAGGCGGAGCATCCAGTCGGGGTAGTGGTGCTCGCTCTCGACGTGGCGCCACGGCGGGCCGGCGATCAGCCAGTAGCGCGGCAGCTTCCAGTGGGTGAGGCGGCGATGGGCGATCATCGCGGGCAGCGCGGCGCGCAGCCGGTCGCCCAGCAACTCATCCTGGTCGACGTTCAGGATCCAGTCGCCGCGCGCCTTCTCGAAGACGGCGTTCTTCTGGGCGCCGAAGCTGGCGAAGGGCTGCTGGAAGAAGCGGACCTTCGGGTGGGCCTTCAGCAGCTCGGCGGTGCCGTCCTTGCTGAAGCTGTCGAGGACGACGATCTCGTCGGCGACCGACTCGACGTTCTTCAGCACGTGCGGCAGGAACCACGCCAGCTCGTACGTGATCATGCAGACGGAGAGCGTCGGTCGCTGGCGAGCGCGCAAGGGCGAGGCGCTCCTTCGTCGAAGGGTGCGGCGAGCGTCGAGTCGGTGGCGCGAGGTTACGTCCGCGCGAAGCGCCGCAGCATCCGTGGCGGCAGGTACCAGAGGAGCGTGCCGGCCGCGCGGCCGCTGGTCGGGACGTCGAAGGCGATCGCCGCCGCCTTGCCCATCTCGGTCACCAGCCGTCCGCTCGCACCGCAGAGGAGCGCCACGAGCCGATCGAGGTGGGGCAGGTGGCCGACGGCCAGCAGCGACTTCGCGTCCTTCCAGCGCGGCAGCAGTCGGCAGAACTCTTCGGGCGAGCCGTCGGGCGCCAGGCATTGGGCTGCGAGGAGCTGCAGCCCAACGCCGCCGCGCGACCGTTCGAGCACGGCGGCCACCCGCTCCGCGGTCTGACGGGCCCGCACCAGTCCCGAGTGGACGACCACCGTGGCGCTGAACCCGAGCTTCACCAGTCCGCGCGCTGCCCGATCGACCCGTTGCCGGCCGAGGGTCGTCAGGGCCCGATCGTGGTCCGTCGCCGCAGCTCCCCCGGGAGTCGACCGCAAGTCGGCCAGCTCCTCCGCGATCCCGTGACGCATCAGCACCAGTTCCATCGCGCCATCTCCCCACGGGTTTCGCACCGATTGCCCCGGGCGTCGCACGCACGCTCGTTTCATTCGGTGCCTCTGTTTATGCCATCGCCTTGGCGTTGGGGAACGGCCACGGAATCCGTCATGCACCGCTCGGGCTGCGCTGCTGTGCCTGTCGTCGAGGGAACTCCCTTCGTCGCCGCCCCTCCGTCGGCGCGGCCCCCCTCCGCGACCTGGCGGCGAGTGACCACTCTCTTCGCGGCGGCGATCGACTCGGCGCTGGAGGCGGCGACGCGGGTCGAGCGCGATCCGCAGGAGGCGCTCCACTCCTTCCGCCGCCAGGTCCGCCGCGCGCGCGCGCTGGTGGCCGCGTGCCATGACCAGCTTCCGGCGGCCGGTCGGCTCGAGCTCCATTGGACGCTGCGCCGCGTGACGCGCGCGACGGGCGCGATGCGCGACCACGACGCGCTGCCCGAGGCGCTGGCGAAACTCCCCTTCGACGAGAAGACGGCGGAGGCGCGCGCCCACCTCGAGTCGCGCCTCGTGCAGTCGCGCCTCCGCTCCCGTTCGCCCTTGAAGCGGGCGCGTCGCCTCGCGGTCGCGGCGGCGAAGGTCGGCCGGCTGCCGGCGCTCTTCGAATCGCTCCTGCCGATCACGGTCGACGCCGCCGCCCTCTCCGAGGGGTGGCGGCGCCTCGCCACGCGGGCGCGCAAGGCGGTCCGCGCCGCGCGCGCGCAGAGCGACGACACGGCCGCGGTCCACGAGGCGCGCAAGCGGCTGCGCACGCTCGCGAACGCGATGGAGCAGCTCGCTCCCGACGGCAGCCGCGCGGCGAAGCGCGCGCCGCGCTACGCCCGCCTCGCCTCGAAGTTCGGCGCGACGCTCGATGACGAGCGGCTCGCCCGCCATGCGCGGCGCACGGGTCTCGCCGACGGCGCCGCCGGACAGCGCCTCGTCGCGCGCCTCGAGCGGCGCGTCGCCAGCCGCCGCGAGCGCCTCCTCCTCGACGCGCGCCGCGCCCTCTCGCGCCGCCGCATCAAGTCCGCGGCCGGATGAGCGTCCGCGCGGCGCGTGCGCTGCCGGCGTTCGCGGCACTGATCCTCGCGGGAGCCGCGGCCACGCGCGCCGTGCGCGAGGACGCGTCGCCGTTCGCCCTGGCGCTGGAGCGCGGCGCGACGGAGCTCGCGGCCGGCCGCCTCGACGTCGCGCGCGCCGAGGTCGACCGCGCGCTGGAGCGCGACGCCAAGTCGCCCGAGGCGTGGGCGCTCAAGGCGAAGGTCGCCGCCGCGTCGGGCGACCTCGACGAGCAGCTCTGGTCGCTCCATCGCCGCTATGGCCTGCGCGTCGCGCAGAAGGCGCGGGGCGGCGAGCTCGAGCCGCTGCGCAAGGAGATCGAGGCGCTCGACCCGATCGCGCCCGACCTGCTCGGCCTGAAGCGCGCCTACGTCGAGCGCCTCGCCCCGCTGGCCGACGCCTACGAGAAGGAGCGCCGACCCCATTCGGCGATCCGCGTCCATCAGCAGCTCCTCGCGCTCGATCCCGAGCGCATCGCCAGCAAGGAGGCGATCGACCGCATCTCGGCCGCGCCCGACCCGAGCCTCGCCGAGACCGCGAAGCCGCGCGACCTCTTCGAGGGGATCAGCGACGAGTGGATCCGCGCCTTCGACGCCGACCACGCGACGTGGGAGAAGCAGGGCGTCCTCGAGCGCACCAACTACGTCACGAAGTGCGACGCCGGCTACGAGGTGATGGTGCGCGCCGGCGAGGCGATGGAGCAGATGAACGCCTTCTATCGGGAGTTCTTCCGGTACGGCACCGAGGAGGACGGCCGCAACGTGCCGCGCATCGCGCTCCATCTCTTCAAGTCGCGCGACGAGTACCTGAAGCTCGGCGCGGGCCCGCCGGCGGAATGGTCGGGCGGGCAGTTCACCGGCGGCGCGGTCGAGACCTACGCCGAAGGCGGCTTCGAAGGGATGACGACCACGCTCTTCCACGAGGCGGCGCACCAGTTCGTCGGCCTCGCGACGACGGCGGTCGGCTGGCTGAACGAGGGGCTCGCGTCCTACTTCGAGGGCTCGCGCATCCTCGCCAACGGCACGGTCGTCACGAACCAGCCGGCGAACCACCGCCTCTTCCCGCTCGCGACGCGCATGGAAGAGGGGTGGATGATCGGCCCGAACGACGGCATCGACCCCGCGAGCGCCAACTCCGAGCCGCGCACCGCGCCGACCTTCCGCATCGTGCTGGAGAACCGCTACGCGTGGGGCCCGCCGTGGTACGCGCCGACGTGGGGCGTCGTCTACTTCCTCTGGAACTACCAGGACCCGATCGACGGCCGCTTCGTCTACCGCGCGGCGTTCCGCGAATTCATCGACAAGTCGGGCGGCCGGTCGGGCGAAGGCGCGGTCGAGAACTTCGAGAAGGTCGTGCTGCAGCGACCGCAGCCGCCGACGAAGGGCGTCGACTTCGCGGACCGCGACGAGGCGTTCGCGCTGCCGACGACGGTGGCGGAGCTCGACGAGGTCTGGAAAGCGTGGACGATCGCGCTGCGCGACGAGCAGGCGGGCAAGCGCGAGGCGCCGCGGCCCTGGCTGGCGTGGGCGCGCCACGCGCTGGCGCGCAAGGATCCCGAGGTCGCGAAGGAGCACTTCGAGCAGGGCGTCGTCGCGACGCCCGACGACGTCGACCTCCACCTCGAGTTCGCCCGCTTCCTGCAGGCGAAGGAGAAGGGCGCGAAAGCGGCCGGCCGCTCGACCGATCGCGCGGCGAAGCTGGTGCTCCACGCGCTGCAGCGGATCGAGGCGCAGCCGAAGGTCGACGCGAAGAAGCTGAAGGAGGCCGACACGCTCCTCGCGACGCTCGATCCGAAGCGCCGCATGCTCGACCGGATCCTCTCGCAGCTCGAGGCGTCCGCGACCGCGCTGGCCGAGCGCTACCTCGCCGCCGGCCGCCCGAGCATGGCGATGGAGGTGAGCTCGCGCCTCGGCACGGAGCTCGGCTTCCCGAAGCTCTTCGAGGTCTTCGAGCGCGCCGCGAAGCAGAGCGGCAAGTCGCTGCCGCTCTGGCAGCTCGCCTACGACGAGAAGTCGCTCGACGGCTGGCTGAGCGCGGGCGACACGACCTACCGCGCGCAGGGGGCGGAGATCGGGTCGTCGTTCGGCGACGTGAAGTCGACGACCTTCGACTACCAGTTCCTCATCCGCGACACCGTCACGTCGGGCGACTTCTCGTTCGAGGCGGAGCTGCTGGCCGAGAGCGAGCGGCTGACCTTCGCCGGCCTCGTCTTCGGCAAGAAGGCGAGCAGCACCTTCCACACGCTCGTCTACTACCCCGGCCGCGCCGCCGACCCGCGCTACAACGTCGAGGCGCGCTCGGCCGCCGTCGACCTCACCAGCTTCTACGGCCCCGCCGACTTCCGCGTCTGGCGCCACAACACTCTGCCCGGCACCGCGCTGGGCTGGCATCGCCTGCGCGTCGACGTCGTCGGCCTGAACGTCGACGTCTGGTGCGACGGCGAGCTGGTCGTCACGCAGGAGTTCCCGAGCCTCGACGTGCTGCGCGGCACCTTCGGCCTCATCACCGGCCCCGGCGAGGCGCGCTGGCGCAACGTCCGCTACCTCGCCCGCCACGCGCGCGATCCCGGCGCGCGCATCGAGCGCGAGCTGACGATGCGGCGCCTCGCCGAGGAGGCGGCGCGCGCCGGCAAGCCGCTGGGCTCGAGCCTCGTCGGCCTGCCGCCGCCCTTCCCGGTCGCGGTGCAGTGGATCCGCGGATCGCGCGCCAGCTTCGACGAAGCGGGCCACGTGCCGCAGCTCCTCGTCTTCTTCTCGATCGCGCAGAACGACCGGATCGCGATCGACGGCTGGGTGAAGGAGTTCGCCGAGAAGTGGAAGGACGTCGGCCTCGAGGTGATCTGCATCGCCGCGCCCGACGACGTCGACGTCGCGAACTACCTCGCGAAGCATCCCTTCGCCGGCGTCGTCGGCCTCGACACGCGGCCGCGCGGCCGCAAGACCTACGGCACCACCTTCGAGCTCTACTTCATCCCGCGCTTCAACCTGCCGCGCGTCCTGCTGCTCGACGTCGACGGGCGCGTCGCGTGGGAGGGCGAGCCGGGCTACGGCCTCGCCGAGTCGTGGGCGCCGGGCGCGAAGAGCCTGCTCGACGTGCCGATGGAGGAGCTCGTCGCGCGGCGCGGGCTGCGGCAGATGAAGGAGTGGCTCGCCGCGTGGGACGAGCAGGGCGGCGCGCAGCTCGGCGCCGGCGACCTCGCGAAGGTGCTGCCGCTCCTGAAGCAGGCCGAATCGATGCGCCACGCGCTCGAGCCGACGGTCGTCGCGGTGCGCGCGCAGATGCTGATCCTGCGCGCGGCGCTCGAGGGCGTCGAGGGGACCGTCGCGCAGATCGAGCGGCAGGGCGGCCGCGCCGCGCTGCCCGTCGTGCCGACGCTCTTCGCCTGGAGCGAGCTGCTCGGCCAACCCGTGCCCGACGAGACGAAGAAGTCGCTCGCTCCGCGGATCGCGACGCCGGAAGGCCGGGAACTCGCGCAGCTCTACGCGCAGGCGCAGACCGTGCGGAAGGCCGTGCTCGGCAAGGAGGGGATCGACGCGGCGCGCCCGTTCCTCAGCCAGGTACGCCGCGCGCCGGCTCCGCTGTCAGCGCTCTACGCGACGCTGCTCGAAGAGGCGCTGGCCATCGGCAAGGTCGACGCCGTGGCCGAGCTGCTGGAGGAGTCGGAGCGGCGCGTGAGCGAGGGGTGGATCGCGAAGGAGCTGTTCGGCTGGTAAGGGGCGGGGGGGCGCTGACGCGCCGCGACACGCCCGTTGCGCGCCGATCTCCCACGACCCCGGCGTCGCGCTACCGTTCCGGGTCATGCGCACGCTCGGGCCGCCGCTGCTCAGTCTGTTGCTGGCCGAGGCGACGGTCGCGCTGCCGACGCCGAGTGGTGGAGCCAGCCGTGAAACTTGAGCGCTTGTCTTTCCTGTCGTTGGGAGTCGTCATCGCTCTTTCGAACGCCTCGCAAGCGCAGCAGGTGATCTGGCAGATCGAGGCGGCGAAGCCGGAGGATCTGCTGGTCGGTGTCCATGTTGGGCCGGACGATGACGGCGATGGCGTCGCCGAGCTCTTGTTGGGGTACATGTTCGAATCCTGTGCGCCCGGCTCGGGAGGTGTCGTTCGGGAGTTTTCGACGACATCGGGGCAGCTCGAGCAATGGTGCGGCACCACAGAGTTTGGCGGCTTCGGGTCGCCAGTACGGTGGATGGACGACGTCGATGGTGGAGGCCAACCCGACATCGCGGTCGGAGAGACGCTGTACGACGTTTCCGGAATCGGGTTCTACGTAGGTCGAATCCAGGTCTATTCAGGGGAGACCGATGCCCTGATCTACGAAGTGGTGGGTACCGAGCCGAATGGTCAGTTCGGCTACTTCGATCTGGGTGACGATGTGGATGGAGTCGGCATTCGTGATCTTGTGGTCGGTTCCGACCGCTACGGCCCCATCGAAGAAGGGCGAGCATGGGTCTTGTCAGGAGCGACGGGCACGGAGATCCGCGCGCACTACGGCTCGGGACTCGACAATCGCCTTGGCGCGAGAGTCGCAGGCCTCGGTGATGCCGACGGGGACGGGATCGAGGACTACGCGATCAGCGCGATCGGAAAGCAGGTCGACGTCTATTCCGGAAGCAATGGAGCGCTGATCCGGCGATTGACCGACAGCGCCGGCAACAACTTCGGGATCTGGATCTCCCGCTGCTCCGACCTCGATGGGGACGGGCTCGCTGACATCCTCGTCTCCAAGGTCATCGGAGCCGGGGATGGAAGAGTCGAAGCGTACTCGCCGATCACCGGCGCCCTCATCTGGTCGATCAGCGGGCTGTCGAGCGTCGAATACTTCGGTCGACCCACGCTCGAAGTCGGCGATCAGAACGCCGACGGCGTCCGCGACTTCCTGATGACCACGATCTACGACGACCACGTCAGCAGGGACAGCGGGCGCGTCGATCTCATCTCTGGCGCGACTCGCCGACCGCTCTATCGCTTCTATCCCAACGCCACGAAGTCGAGCTACTTGGGCGAGATTCTGGCTCGCGGCGCCGACTTCAACGGCGACGACATCGAGGATCTGGTGATCGGGACGACCGACGGCGGGTCGCTCTCCAAGGACGCCGGTCTGATCCAGATCCGTGCTGGCAATGACCTCTGGCTCCAGGCTGATCCGACGGCGCCGATCATCGGCAACACGGTGATCGTCGACCTCCGCGGACCGCCGGCGGGACAGCTCGGGTTGATCGCCTTGATCGACATCGACGGAACTCCGACGTTCGCGCCGCTCCTGCTGGCGCCGTTCGATGCCAACGGCGAGCTGCAGTTCAGCGCCGACGTTGACTCGTCGCTCTCGGGGATGGAGTTCACGCTGATGGGCTGGGCCCAGAACAAGAAGGGCCGCGGTCCGCTGGTCGAGGCGACTCCGTTCGTCGTCTCGGTGCAGTGAACCAACGACGACACGCTGCACCACGACCTGCCACTCAGAAAACATCGGGAGTCCACCCCGCCTTCCGCGATCTGACGCAGCGCGTCGGCTGCTGCTTCGGCCAGTGCGACGACGGAGGCGACGGGGGCCGCTGACGCGCCGCAATACCGCCGTTACGCGCTGATCTCCCCGTTCCGGCGGCGTCGCGCTACCGTTCCGGGCCATGCGCACGCTGGGGCCGCTGCTGCTCGGACTGCTCGTGGGTCTCGTCGTCGGCGCGGGGGTGATGAAGCTGCTGGCGGAGGCGCCGGTCGCCTTGCCGTGGCCGGAGTCGGGCGGCAGCGCGCGTGTCGTGCGGGCCGACGATGAGAGCGTGTCGTTCCCGGTCGCGCCGCCGGCGGCGGCGATCGAGGCGGAGCGCGTCGCGGTCTCGCATTCGGTCGAGGCGCCGGCGAGCGTGCTCCTCGAGACGGCGCGCGTCGCGCGGTCGGCGCCTCGCCCGGCGCGCGCCAGCGGCGACAAGGCGATCCGCGGCCGTGTCACCCGTTCCGGCGGGCTCGGCGTGGAGGGCGTCGTCGTCCGGGCGCAGCGCCATCACGAGGAGCCGGTGCTCGAGTCGTCGCAGCTCGGCGGCGCGCCGCCTCCGAGCGAGACGCTCGATCGTGCGATCGAGGAGGCGGTGGTCGCGTGGTATCGCGCGTCCGGCGGCGAGATCGAGACGACGACCGATCGCGACGGCCACTACGAGATGACCGGCCTTCTGCCTGGGAGCTGGTCGGTGCAGGCGTGGGTGAGAGGCTTCGAGGTCGCGAGCCGCGGCGAGTGCTGGGTCGAGCCCGACGCGACGGTCGACTTCGTCGCGAAGCCGGTCGCACGGCTGCCGATCGCCATCGCGCTTCCCGACGGCCGGGAGGCGCCGCGCGCGGCGGTCGAGTGGCGACGCGCCGGCTCGCAGCGCGACGACTGCGAGCGCGCGCTCTGGACTCCCACCGATCGCGAGCTCCCGCTCCTCGCCGGCCGCTGGGAGGTGCGAGCCACGCTCGGCTCGCCCGGCGGCGGACCGGAGTGGGAGCAGTTGCTGGCATCCGGCTGGTCCGCGGTCACGATCGCCGAGGCGGTCGCGCCCTCGCCGCTGCGCCTCGCGCTCACCGGCGCACGCGGCATTCGCGGCTCCGTCCAACTCTCCGAGGGCTGGGGCACGGACGCGCTGGTCCACCTCGTGCGCGCGCCCGGCGGCGCGGACCTCGACTTGAAGGAGCTCTTCGGCGAGGTCCATGAACGCCGCAGCGAGCCGGTGGACGGCGACGGCTACCTCTTCATGGACGTGGAGCCGGGAACCTGGGTCGTCGGGCTGAGCCGGACGTGGCGCGGCGCCGTCGTGGCCCACGCCGTGGTGGAAGTCGCCGACACGATGGTCGTGCACGATTTCGTCGCGCCGCCGCTCGACGCGTCGCTGCTGCTCCTCGCGCGCGTGCTCGCGGCCGACGGCGAGCCGGTCGACGACGTCGCGTTCGCTCTCGAGGTCGAGCGCGGGAACGGCAGCTCGAGCGGCGGCGTCGACGCGCAGCGACGGCCCGATGGCGCCTGGAGCGTGCCGCTCGACTCGTTCGACATGGTCGACCTTTCCCGCGAGTGGAAGGAGGACGTCGTCGTCACGCTGACCGTCTCCAGCGACGAGTTCGGCTCACGTTCGATCGAGCTCGAGCCCGGCGCGCGCCAGGTGGAGGTGCGCTTCCTGCCGCCGGCGCGCCTGCTCGCGACGATCGTCGGATACGCCGGCAGCGGCCGCGAAGGGAAGCTCGACCTCGCGCTCGATCGCTCGATCGGCGACGGCGAGTTCGAGGACGACTTCGGCGGGAGCGGCGGAATCGCGGTCGACGGCACGCGGACGTTCGAGGCGCTGGAGCCGGGCGTCTGGCGGCTGCGGCTGACGCTCGCCTCGGAGGAGTGGTGGGACCGCCGGACGCTTGCCGTCGTCGAGGTCGCGCTCGCATCGGGCGACAACGCGGCGACCGTGGCGATCCCGGCGCTCTTCGACGTCGCCGTCGACGTCGGCGATCGCGATGGATGGATGGTCCTGCGGAGCGAGTCGACGGACGAGCAGCTCCGCAGCGAGGTGAAGGACGGTCGCGTCGCGTTCGAGGGGATCGTGGCGGGCGACTACGCGCTCCAGTCGTGGGGCCGCACGCACGAGATGATGCGCTTGCGCGTCCCGGTCGCGGGCCCGCTCCGCTTCGCGCCACTGAAGATCGACGCCTGGCGCGTCGAGCTCGACGACGACGGAGAGCTCGAGCGGTTCGGGTTCCGGAAGGACGACCGGATCGTCGGGATCGACGGCCAGGAGTTCGAGTCGGGGACGCAGATGCAGGGGCTGCTGCTGCTGGCGCTCGGCAAGTCCGAGGTGGTCTGCGAGGTCGATCGCGGCGGGACCCGCGTGAAGGTCACGGCGAGTCCGCAGGCGCTCCAGGCGGCGCAGCACTCCGGAGAGCTCGCGCCGACGGCTCGCTGAAGCGGCGTGCCCCGCCGGACCTCCCGTGTCCGCCGTCGCCGCGCTACTTTTCCAGCCCTATGCGCACGCTGGGGCCGCTGCTGCTGGGTCTCGTGGTCGGGGTGGTCGCCGGCGTCGGGGCGACGAAGCTGCTGGTCGATCCGCCGTCCTCGTTGCCGCTCCCGGCGGCCGCTGCGCCGCGCGTCGCGCGCGCGGACGACGAGACGGCGCGCCACTCCGCGGCGGATGCGCCGTTCCCCTCCGCGCCGCCGGCGGTCGAGGCGGAGCGCGTGATCGCTCCCGCCGTCGCGACCGCGCCGAGCGGCGTGGTCGACGAGGCGATGCGCGCGGCGCGAAGCGCGCCGGCGGCGGCGCGGCCGCAGGGCGATCGCGTGATCCGCGGGCGCGTCGCGCGCGCCGACGGCAGCGGCGTCGAGGGCGTGGTGATGCGCGCGCGGCGGACCGACGGGCGCCCGCGCGAGCCGGGGCCGTCGAGCCTCGGCAACGCGGCGCCGCCGCCCGACCCGCTCGACCGCGCGGTGCAGCGCGCGATCGAGTCGTGGTACGAGCAGGCGGGGCGGCGCGCCGAGACGACGACCGACGGCGACGGCCGCTACGAGCTCGCGCAGTTGCCGGCCGGCAAGTGGTGGCTCGAGCCGTGGTGCGCCGGCTTCGCGATCGACACGGCGGCGGGCGGCCAGCCCGAGGTCGAGCCCGACGCGACGATCGACTTCCTCGCGACGCCGATCGAACGGCTGCCGATCGCGGTCGCGTTGCCCGACGGCGGTGCGCCGCCGCGCGCGGCGCTGGTGATCAAGTCGGGCAGCCGCAACCGCGGCGACGTCACGTCGCTCTGGACGCCCGACGCGCGCGAGCTGGCGCTCAAGCCCGGCAGCTACGAGCTGCGCGCGACGCTCGGCGATCCCGAGGTCGGCCCGGCGTGGAGCGACGTGCTCGCGTCCGACTGGACCACCGTCACGATCGTCGCGGGGATCGCGCCGTCGCCGCTGCGCCTCGCGCTGCGCGGCGCGCCTGGCGTGCGCGGCCGCATCGTCTATCCGCCCGGCCTGAAGCAGGGCAACGCGCTCGTCCGCCTCGCGCCCGCGCCCGCGTCGGGCGAGCCCGACCTCGCCGCGCTGGCGAACGACGGCAGCGTGCCGAACAGCTGGGCGGGGCAGGGCACCTACCTCTTCCGCGACGTCGCGCCGGGCCGCTGGGTCGTCGCGGTCAGCAAGAGCTGGGGCGAGCGGATCGTCGCGCACGCCGTCGTCGAGGTGCGCGACGCGATGGTGGTGCAGGACCTCGTGATCCCCGCCGCCGACTCGGCGACCTCGCTGGTGGTGAAGGTCGTCGATCCCGACGGCGCGCTCGTCGACGACTGCGACTTCCAGCTCGGCGTCGCGAAGGAGAACCAGGGCTCGACTTCGAGCCACGCCTCGGCCGAGCGCAAGCCGAATGGCAACTGGTGGGTCTCGCTCGGCGTCGTCTACGACGTCGACCTCGCCAAGCCGTGGCCCTCCGGCACGAACGTCACGCTCACCGTCTCGACGTCGCGCTTCGGTTCGAAGTCGGTCCCGGTCCCGTCCGGCACGCGCGCGCTGCAGGTGCGCTTCGCCGCGCCGGCGAAGCTGCGCGCGACCATCGCCGGCTACGAGGGGAGCGGACGCGAGGGGAAGCTCCACCTCTCGCTCGATCCCGCCGACCTCGACGAGCACGCGCCGCGCGCCTGGGTCCAGGGCGCCGGCGTCGCGGCCGACGGCACGCAGCTCTTCGGCCCGGTCGAGTCGGGCGCGTGGCGCCTGAAGCTCGAGCTGCAGACGAAGCAGCAGTGGAACCGACGCCGCCTCGCGACGTTGGACCTGCAGCTGGCGCCCGGCGACAACGCGGCGACGATCGCGATCCCGTCGCTCTCCGACGTCGTCGTCGAGGCGGTCGGCCGGCAGGGCGGGATGATGCTGCAGGACCCGAAGACGAAGGAGGGGTGGCACGAGCAGCTCGACGCCGACGGCCGCGTCACGTTCGAGGCGATGCCGGCCGGCGACTACGTGCTGCAGTCGTTCGGCGGCGCGTTCGAGATGATGCGCGTGCGCGTCCCGACGGCCGGCGTGGTCCGCTTCGAGCCGATGGTGATCAACGCGGCGCGCGTCACGATCGAGAAGCGCGACGGCACGCTCGCCAATGCGGGCTTCGAGGACGGCGACCTGATCGTCGGCATCGACGGCCAGGAGTTCGAGTCGAGCATGCAGATGCAGGGGCTGCTGATGCAGTCGCTCGGCAAGGCGAAGGTCGTCTTCGCCGTGGAGCGCGGGAGCCGGCGCCTGACGATCGAGGTGAACCCGCGCGAGATGCTCGACGGGAACAAGCACGGCGGCTCGATCGAGCCGACCGGCAGGTGAGGGGGGCGGCGATGGGTCGTTCGCTGGTCGCCATGGTCGCGGGTCTCGCGGTCGGCGCCGTCGCCGGCGCGGGCGTGATGGCGCTCTGGTCCGACGGCCCGTCGCGCACGCTCGCCGTGAACGCGCTGGCGCGCGGCGAGCCCGAGTCCGGTCGCGACGCCGACGCCTCCCATTTCCCCTCCGCGCCCGACAGCCCGCTCTTCTCCGCCGCGCGCGACGAGCAGGGCGCGGTCACGACGGCGATCCCGACCGAGCTCGCGGCCAGCGTCGACGAACTGCTCGACCGCGCTCCGCAGCGCGAGCGGCCGCGCGGCGACAAGGCGATCTCGGGGCGCGTCGTCGACGCGAAGGGCGCCCCGCTGGCCGGCGTCGTGCTGCGCGCGGTGCGCCACGGCGACCCGGTGCCGTTGCGACCGAACGTCGAGCGCGCGGGCGCGGCCGCGCCGCCGCCGCCGACGCTCGAGGAGCGGGTCCGCTCCGCGATCGCCGACTACTACGAGAGCGGCGGCGAGTTCGGCGAGACGACGACGGGCAACGACGGCCGCTACCGCATCGGGGAATTGCGCGACGGCCGCTACTCGGTCGGCGCGTGGAAGGCCGGCTTCGCCATCGGCGCCGCACCCGGCCCCAACTCGGGCGACGTGCGTCCCGACGCGACGCTCGACTGGAACGCGCGCGAGGTCGTGACGCAGCGGGTCACGGTCGAGCTGCCCGACGGCAAGACGGCGCCGTGCGCGACCGTCTCGTGGCGCAAGCAGGGGCGCGACGATCCGGAGGGCGGCCAGGGGTGGGTGGCGGAGGCGCCCGACCTCGCGCTCCAGGCGGGGCTCTTCGACCTGCGCGCGTCGCTCGGCCATCCGGTCGAGGGACCGGCGTGGCCCGACTACCTCGTGTCGGAGTGGACGAAGGCGACGGTCGCGGCGTCGGGCGGCGGCGAGCCGGTGGTGCTGCGCCTCGTCGCGAAGCCGGTGCTGCGCGGCCGCCTCGCGCTCTCGACGGGCGGTTCGCCGCCGAATGCGGTGGTGAAGGCGCGGCGGCTCGAGCCCGGCGAGCGCGCCGACCTCGAGCTCATGCGGCGCAATGGCGATGGGATCCAGTCCGACTGGGTGAACAACGGCGAGTACCACTTCGTCGACCCGAAGCCGGGCCGCTGGCTCCTCACGGTGCAGCGGTTCTGGGAGTCGCCGATCCTGGCGGACGCCACCGTCGACGTCGCCGACAAGACGGTGCAGCACGACTTCACGATCCCCGAGCTCGATGCGGCGACCTGCGTCGCGGTCACGGTGCGCGGGCCCGAAGGCTCGCTGCTGCCGACGGCCAACTTCCAGTGGAAGTTCGAGCGCGGCAACGGCAGCGACTGGAACGACTGCACCGCCGACCGCCGCGACGTCGGCCTCTGGTGGCTGCCGCTCGAGACGGCGCGCTCGGGCGACTTCGATCCGCTCGGCAACTGGGGCGCCGACGCGCGCCTCTACCTGATCGTGTCGCACGAGGAGTACGGGACGACGGCGGTCGAGATCTGGCCGACGACGCGCCAGACCGAGGTGAAGTTCAACGCGCCGGCGACGCTGGTCGTGACGGTGCCGGGCCTCGTCGGCGGCGAGTTCGCCGGGCAGGTGAACCTCTCGCTCAACCGCGTCGGCAAGGGGCTCGCGGCGGCGTCGGGCGGCAGCGGCGGCGAGCCGAACAAGGAGGAGGGCATCGCGCGCCTCGGGCCGGTCGAGGCGGGGCGGTGGCGCCTCGCGATGTGGGTCTCGTCGGGCAAGTCGCATCGCTGGAGCCAGTTCGAGGCGGCGTCGGTCGAGCTCGACCTCGCGCCAGGAGAGAACCGCGCGTCGCTGGCGATCCCGCCGCTCTACCGCTTCGAGATCCGTATGCCGGAAGGCACCGAAGGGCAGCTGCAGCTCGAGCTGCTGGGCGGCAAGGGGAGCAACCGGCGCTGGGGCTGGGGGCAGGTGGAGAAGGGGGCGGTCCCGCGGGCCGTCTTCGAGGACGTGCCGGCCGGCGACTACCGCGTGACGCTCAGCGGCGCGAGTGCGGGCGTGATGCTGGTGCGCGTGCCGGGCAGCGGCAGCGCGTTCGACTGGACGCCGCTCGCGATCAACGCGCTGCGCGTCGCCTACCAGGAGACGCCGGGCGAGATCGTCGCGATCGGGTTGAAGGACGGCGACCTGATCACCGCGATCGACGGCAAGGCGATCAGCAGCCACGTCGACCTGCAGGTGATGTGGACGCTCGCGCGCGCGCAGCGGGAGCTCGCGCTGACGGTCGTGCGCGGCGAGGAGAGCGTCGTCGTGAAGGTCCCCGGCAGCAAGCTCTCCAACAACAACCGCCTCGGCGCGACCTTCGAGCCGGTGAGCCGGTGAGGCGATGAAGCACGTCGGGTGGATCGCGGGGCTCGCGCTGTCGGCGGCGGTCGCGGCGCTCCTGGCGATCGCGCGCAGCCGCGACGCGGCCGCGCAAGCCGACGGCGCCGGCGCGGTCGCAGACGATGCGAGCGCGCGGCGCAAGGTCATGACGCCCGACTGGAGCTTCCGCTTCCTGATCCAGCAGCTCCACTCGCGCCACGTGGGCCAGGCGGGGGTCGAGAACGCCGACTTCGAGGAGCGCATCCTCGCCGAGCTGCGCGCGCGCATCGCGGAGGAGCCGGAGCGCGCGGCGCGGGCCGACGTCGCGGCGGCGGCGCGCGAGCGGGGGAGCGCCGCGTCGTTCGAGCCGTTCGTCGACTCGTGGCTGAAGGTCGACGGCCTGCCCGAGGCGGTGGTGCGCGAGCGGCTCGAGCTGCTGGTCGACGCCGCCGTCGATGCGCTCGACGACCCCTTCACGCAGGCGATCCACCCGCACGAGATCTGGCGCCAGGCCTTCTCCGAGCTGCTCGGCTTCTCGTCGACGGTGGGGCTGCTGGCGGGAGTCGACGACCGCGGCGCCTTCGTCGATCTCGTGCTGCGCGGGAGCGATCCGGCGCGCAAGGGGGTGCTTCGCGACGACCGGATCGTGGCGATCGACGGCGCGCCGACGGCCGGGAAGTCGCGCCGGCAGCTGCAGGCGCTGCTCGACCGGCCGTGCCGCCTGAGCCTGGCGCGCGGTGGCTCGGGGCAGCTGTTCGAGGTCGAGCTCGCCGCGTTCAACCCGGGCGCGATCGCCACCGTCGCCGCGCTGGTCGAGCCGTCGATCGGCTACCTCTCCTTCCCGCTCTTCCGCGTCGGCGCGTTCCTCGAGCTGCGCGAGTCGCTCAAGACGCTGATCGCGGCCGGCGCGAAGGCGGTCGTCCTCGACCTGCGCGGCAATCCGGGCGGGCTGATCGTCGAGGCGGGCGCGATCGGCGGCCTCTTCATCGGCGACGGACGCAAGGTCGTCGACACCGAATCGCGCGACGGCGCCGTCAACCTCGACATGACGGCGGGCCGCGCCGTCTTCCCCGATCTGCCGCTGGCGGTCCTGGTCGACGGCAGCTCGGCCAGCGCGTCGGAGATCCTCGCCGCGGCGTTCCAGGATCACCATCGCGCGCTGCTGGTCGGCGAGCGGACCTACGGCAAGGGGATCGGGCAGGCGCAGATCGCGGTTCCCTGCTTCCTCTCCGACGGCGGGTACGTCCCGTCGCTCGAGCTCCTGATGGTCTCGGTGATCTCGCTCCGCTCGCCGAACGGACGCGATTGGCATCGCCGCGGCCTCGAGGCCGACCTCAAGGCGTGGCCCGACGACGACCCGATCGCGCGCCGCCGCGCGCGCGCCCGACTGCTCGACTCGCCGCCGCTGCACGAGGCGCTCGGCGCCCTCGACCTCGCCGCCGACGAGATCGCCGCGCTGCGCACCGCCGGCCCCGCGCCCGCCCGCCTCGTCGCGGCCGCGCTGGCCGCCGGCGTCGCGCTCGAGGGCGCCGCCGACCACGACGCGCTGAAGGACGTCGCGCGTCTCTCGCAGGAGTCGCTGCACCCGGAGCTCGCCGCCTGCCCCGACCTCGACCCGCCGCTCGCGAAGGCGCTGCGCGCGCTGAAGCTCGCGCTCAAGCAGCAGGGCGGCTGAGCGCCGCCGACCCGCTACTCCTCCTTGCGCTGCGTGTAGCCCAGTTGGTCGAGCATGCGGTCGAGCTCCGGCGACGGGTCGAACTTGCGCGGGCCGGCCTGGTGGGGGAGCTCCTTGCGGGCGCGTTCGTGCTCGGCGAGCTTCGCGTCGAGGAGGCGCTGCATGCCGGCGGCGCGCGCGGGCTCGGCGGCGGCGAGGTCGCGCGTCTCGCGCGGGTCGTCGTCGATGCGGTAGAGCGTCAGCGGCCACGGGCGCTCGCCGATGCGGCGGCGGACGAGCTTCCACGGCCACAACACCAGCGCGTCCTGGTCCGGGTGGTCGGCGATGCGGCGCAGCGAGAGGGTCAGCGGTTCAGCGTCGGCGGGCTCGGCGGCTTCGCGCGCGAGGCGGTCGACGGAGAGTACGCGCGGATCGGGCGGCAGCGCGAGGCGGCCGGCGAGGGTCGCGGCGACGTCGGCCAGCGCGACCGGGACCTCGCGCACCTCGCCGCGCGGGACGCCGGGGCCGGCCATGATCCACGGCACCTGCGTGAGCGTGTGCCACAGCTCGTCGCCGTGGCCGATCATCCGGTGCTCGAAGAACTCCTCGCCGTGGTCGGCGGTCAGCACGACGAGCGTCCGGTCGGCGCGCGGCGACTTCGCGATCGCGTCGAGCAGGCGGCCGACGATCTCGGCGTCGGCCTGCGCCAGCGACGCGGCGTAGAGCGCGCGCAGCCGCGCGATCGCCGTCTCGTCGCCGGCCGCCGCGCGGCCGCGCAGCTCGGTCAGCTCCTGCGGCGTCGGCCGCGGCCCGCCGACCGTGCGATCGAGCCACTCCTGGCGCGGGCGATAGTTGTGGACGAGGTAGGTGTGGAGGAAGAGGAACGACGGCGCGCCGCCGCCCGCGGCGAGCCAGTCGAGCGCCTCGCCGACGCGATCCTCGCCCGGCTGCGCGTCGTCGTCGCGCGCGTCGCCGATGCGACGATGGAGCCCGACGACGCCGCCGGGATCGCGGATCGAGTAGCGATCGAAGCCGACGCCGAAGCCGTAGCGCGGATGGACCAGCCCGCCCGCGGTGAAGGCGCCGGTGCGCCAGCCGGCGTCGCGCAGCCGCGCCGCGAGCGGCACCGTCCGCAGCGGATCCATCGGGTCGGTCGACGCGACCGTGTCGTGGACCAGCGGATCCTGGCCCGACAGCATCGAGAGGTGCGTCGGCAACGTGTACGACGCGGGCGAGAGGACGCGCGCGAACCGGGTCCCGCGCGCGGCGAGCGCGTCGATCGCGGGCGTCGCGACCGCGGTGCCGCCGTAGCAGCCGACGTGGTCGGCGCGCAGCGTGTCGAGCGAGATCACGACGACGTCGGGCCGCGGGTCGAGCGGCGCGGTCGCCAGCAGCGTCGGCGCGCCGACGAGCGCGACGCTGCCGCGCGCGCCGCGCGCTTCGAAGCGCACCGCGAGGCGGCCGCGTGCGCGCCGTCCGAGGTCGATGCGGCCGGTCCGCCACCGCGGGGGCGTCGCCGTCGCGTCGAACGCCGCCGACGCGAGGACGGGCCCGCCCGCCGCGCGCACCGCGACGTCGAGCGTGACGCGCTCGCCGACGCGCAGCGGCGACGCCGCGACGCCGAACTCGAGCCGCAGCTCGCCCTCCGGCGCGTCGAGCTCGAACTCGGCGCTCCCGTCGCACGGCAGCGCCGCGCAGTCCCAGGTCTCGAGGTCGAGCTCGACGCGCCGACGCAGCGGGTGGGACGCCGGCTCGACCGTCTCGTCGCCCGAGAGCGCGAGCGCCTCGGCTGGAGTGAGCCGGCGCAGCTCGACGCGGTCGAGCGCGACGCCGCGCGCGCCGCCGTCGATCGCGAGGCCGAGCGCGCGCCGGCCCGGATAGGGGCGGACGACGACGCGGAGCTCGTGCCACGCGTCGACGGCCGCGTCGGCGGGGAGTTCCGCCACGCGCGGCCGCCTCGCGAACTCGGCCGCGTGCTCCTGCAGGTCGCGCGCCAGCGCCTCGCCTTCGGCCGGCACATGGTCGAGCGGCGCGAAGGCGAGCGTCGGCGCGGCGCCCTCGGTCGGCGGCGCCAGCGGCCGCACCCACGCGCGCAGCAGGCAGCTCGCCGCCTCGTCGATCGCGACGGTCGTCAGGAGCAGTCCGCCCGCCTCGATCGTCACGACGTCGCGCTCGCCGCCGCCGATCGCTTCGCGTCGCGCCCGCTCGTCGCGCGGCGCGACGAGGTTGGCGGCGTCGCCCTGCTCGATCGCCGCCTCGACGAAGCGGCGCGACCGCCAGCGTCCGGGGAAGGGCGCGTCGACCGCCATCTCGTCGACCAGCAGGAGATCGGCCGCGGCCGCCGCTTCGACGTTCCCGAAGAAGGCGCCGGCGTGCGGCAGGTCGAGGCGCGCCTCACCGAGGCGATCGAGCAGTCGCTGCACCGCGGGCGGCGCCGGAGGCGACGCCGTCGTCGCCGATCGCTCGCCGTCGTTGCCGGCGCAGCGCGCAGCGACCAGCGCGACGAGCGCGAGAAGCGGGGGCGCTGCCGTCGTCGCGCGCCTCACGGCTTCACTTCCCGTAGCCAAGGTGGTGGAGATCGGCGTCGAGGTCGGCGCCGCCGACGTCGCCGCCGTCGCGTCGCGCGGCGAAGCGCAGCGCGGTCGCCTCCATCTCCGCCAGCATCCGGTCGAGCGCGGCGCGCGCCTGCGCCAGCGTCGCCGCGTGGAGGGGCTCGCTCGCGAGGTCGCGCGTCTCGCCTGGATCGGCGACCACGTCGAAGAGGCGTTCGCTCGCCGGCACGGCCTTGCCCTCCGCGCCGGCGCGCATCCGTCGCACGTACTTGAAGCGCCCCACCACCAGCGCCGAGTGGAGCGGTCCCTCCTTCGGGCAGTCCTGGATCAGCAGCGGCCGCGCCGCGAGCTCCTCGCCGCGCAGCAGCGGCACGAGGCTCGTCCCCTGCGTCTCGGGCAGCGGCGCGGCGCCGACCAACTCGACCATCGTCGGCGCGAGGTCGACCAGGCTCACCGGCGCGTCGACGGTGCGCGGCGCGATGCCCGGCGCGTGGATCAGCAGCGGCACGTGGACGATCTCGTCGTGGAGGCCGGTCGTGTGGAAGAGGACGTCGTGCTCGAGGAAGCCTTCGCCGTGGTCGGCGGTCAGCACGACGATCGAGCGGTCGAGCGCGCCCGACTCCTCGAGCGACTGCAGCAGCCGGCCGACGGCCGCGTCGACCTCGGCCACCGTCGCGTCGTAGAGCGACTCGTAGTGGCGCAGCTGCGGCGAGCCGGCTTTCACGCTGCCGACGTCGCCCTCCTGCAGCTCGACCGGCGTCGGCCACGGCGCGGCGGGGTCGATCGCGCGCGCCCGCGCGGTCGCCTCGGCCGGCGAGTAGTCGTGCGCGTGGTAGGTGTGGAAGAAGAGGAAGGAGCGGCGGTCGGCGTGGTCGGCGAGCCAGCGCGTGACGTCGTCGAGCGCGACGCCGTCGCGCACCGCGACGTTCCACTCCGCCATCGCGCGGCGCGGGCTGCGCGTGTAGCGGGGGTTGCGCGGCGTCATCAGCGCGTCGAGGTTGCGGTAGCGGGAGAAGCCGCGGTCGAAGCCGAAGGCGGCGTCCACGTAGCCGCCGCCGGTGAAGGCCGCGGTCGCCATCCCCGCCTGCGCGCACGCTTCGGCGACGCTGGGCCACGGCCGGATCGAGCGGCGCTCGCCGAAGCGATGGGCGCCGTGGACGACGGGCTGGAGCCCGGTCATCAGCGAGCCGTGCGCCGGCACGGTGAAGTTGGCCGGGCTGTAGCAGCGGGTGAAGCGGACGCAGCGCTGCGCGAAGCGGTCGATCGCCGGCGTGAGGCCGCGCGTGCCGCCGAGCGCGCCGACGCGATCGGCGCGCAGCGTGTCGAGCGAGATCAAGACGAGGTCCGGCGGCGTCGCGTCGTCGCGCAGCGGCTCGACCGTGGGGAGCGCGACCAGCAGCGCGGCGCCGTCGTCGCCGGCGACCGCGACCTCGAGCGCGCCGCCCGCCGGCAGGTCGCGCGCGATCGCGAAGGCGGCGTCGCGCCACCGTCGCACCGCTTCGCCGTCCGCCGCCGGCCCGTCGCGCAGCTCGAGCGACTGCGTCTCGAGCGCGGCGCCGGCGAGCCGGCAGCGCGCCGTCAGCGGCCGCGCGATCCGCTCGAGCCCTTCGGGCGGCGCGACGGCGAAGGCGACGCGCGCGCCCGCGGGCAGCGCGGGCAGCGGGAACGAGCGGGTCGTGCCGGCCGCGACCAGCAGCGAAGGGCGCGTCTCGCCGCCGACCGAGCGGGGCTCGGGCCGCGGCGCGACCGCTTCGCGCAGCGTGGCATGGCGCAGCAGGACCTTGCCGCCCGCCGGCACCTCGATCGCGAGGAGGAGCGCGAGCGCGTCGCGGTCGCGCTCCAGCGGGCCGGCGCGGAAGGGCGCGTCGCCGACGGGCCAGTCGCGTTCGAGCAGCGTCGTCCCGATCCGCGCCGTCAGCGCCTCGGTCACGCGGTCGGTCGTCGCGAGCTCGCGATCGGGCAGCAGCAGCGCCGCGAGCCGCACCTTCGCCGGCGCGCCCGACACGGCGCCCGCCAGCGCGAGCTCGACGTCGCCGCCGACCCGGCCCGGCAGCTGCGCGACCAGGAGCGCGCCCTCGTTCAGCTCGATCGAGCTGTCGGGGATCGCGGTGAAGCGCTGCTTGCGCAGCCGGTCGACGGGCCACGCCGGCGAGTCCCAGACGTTGCCGTCGACGAGGAGGTCGGTCGCGCTGCGGTCGATGCGCTCGAAGACGACGCGCTCCGCGGCCGCGTCGCCGTCGTTCGCGGCGCAAGTCGCCAGCGCGGCGGCGATCAGCGCCAGCGCGGCGGCCGGCAGTGCGACGCTCCGGGTCATGGCGGCGGCATCGTACGGCCCGCGTCGCCGTCGCGCCGGGACCGCCGCGCGCGCACCATCGCCATCAGCTCGTCGAGCTCGTCGCGGGCGAGGAGGCGCGCCGCGACGAGGAAGACGGCGAGGCCGAGCGCGATCCCGCCTCCCGCGACCAGCGTCGGTCCGTGGCCGCCGAGCGCGAGGCGCCACCCGCCGACCAGCGCGCCCATCGCCGCCGCCGCCGCGGCGACGCGCGCCGCCGGCCCGAGCAGCGCGCTCCGCACGCCGAGCGTCGCGAGCGTCCCGCCGCGCGCCAGCGCGAAGGCGTTCCACGCGGTCGCGATCGTCGTCGCCCACGCCAGCCCCGCCGCGCCGAGCGGCGCCACCAGCGCGAAGTCGAGCACGAGGTTGATCGCGACCGCCTGCAGGCTGACGCGCATCGGCCGCCGCTGGTTGCCGCGCGCGTAGTCGGCGCGCGCGAGGAGCAGCACCGCCGTCTGCAGCAGGAGCGTCGGCGCGAAGGCGGCCATGCAGGCGCCGCTCGCCGCCGCCTCGGCCGCGCTCAGCTCGCCGCCCTCGAAAAGGAGCGCCATGATCGGCCCGGCCAGCGTCATCAGCCCGACGATCGCGGGCAGGCAGAGCGTCGTCGTCGTGCGCAGCGCCGCCGCCAGCGCCGCGCCGAGCTCGCCCTCGTCGTTCCGCGCCGCGGCGCGCGCCAGCGCCGGATAGACCGCGGTCCCGATCGCGACGCCGACGACGCCGAGCGGGAGCTGCATCAGCCGCTGGCCGAGGTAGAGCTGCGTCACGGCGCCCTCGCCCGGCACCAGCCACTCGGCCACGAAGCTCGCCAGCAGCGTGTTCACCTGGCCGGCGGCGAGGCCCAGCACCATCGGCGCCATGCGGCGCGAGACGTCGGCCACCTCGCGCGTGCGCAGCGGCGCCGGCGCGAGGCACTCCTCGCCGACGCGCCGCAGCTCGATCCACTGGCAGATCACCTGCAGCACGCCGCCCGCCACCATCCCGACCGCGACCCACGTCGGGTCGGCCGGCCCGCCCGCGGCGAGCCACCACGCGACCAGCGCGCCGCCGATCCACGTCACGTTGCCGAGCGCGGGCGCCAGCGCCGGGAAGAAGAAGCGGCCGGCGAGGTTGGCGACCGCCTGCATCTGGCCGGCGACGCAGATGAAGACGAGGTAGGGGAAGGTCCAGCGCAGCAGGCGCAGCGTCTTCGCGCCCGTCGCGTCCGACTCGAAGAAGAGGAGGAGCCAGCGCTCGGGCAGCACCAGCAGCGCCGTGATCAGCGCGAGGGTCAGCGGCACCAGCGTCGCGATCAGCGACCAGATCACCGAGCGCGCGACGCGGTTGCGACCCGCCTTGCCTTCGCGCGCCTCGGTCTCGGCCAGCACCGGCACCAGCGCGGCCGAGAGCGCCCCCTCGCCGAAGAGGCGGCGGAAGAGGTTGGGGATCGTCCACGCGAGGAGGATCGCGTCGGCGGTCACGGCGTCGAAGACGAAGACCGTGACCTTGTCGCGCACGAGGCCCAGCACGCGGCTGGCCATCGTCGCGATCGCGATGGCGCGCGCCGGCCGGATCGCGGCGAGCGCGTCGTCCGATCCGGGCAAGCGGGGCGGCGCCGTCAGTTCGGGCGGACGGCGATGGGCCGCCCGCCCTGGTCGACCGCGACGTAGACGACCTCGGCCGTCGTCACCTCGACCTTCTGGTTGCAGTCGGAGAAGCGCTCCGCGACGACGCGGATCTGCACCGTGATCGACGTCGTGCCGACCTTCACGAGGCGGCCCCAGTAGGAGACGACGTCGCCGACGTAGACGGGCGCGATGAACTTCACCTCCTTCATCGCGACGGTCACGTAGCGCTGGCAGGCGAAGTGGCGCGCCGTCGCGGCGCCCGCGAGGTCGATCTGCGAGAGGATCACGCCGCCGAAGACGGTGCCGCCGCCGTTGGTGTCGCGAGGCAGCAGGATCGTGCGCAGCGCCAGCGACTCGTCCTTCGTCGCGTCCTCGTTCTTCTCGTCCATGGGCTCAGTGCTCGCAGGCGTGGTCGTGGAAGAGGAGCGCGGCCGCGGCGATGCCGGCCACCAGCAGCACCACCTTCACGCCGCGGTCCTTGCGGCCGTGGAAGACCTCGGGCAGGAGCTCGCCGACGGCGACGTAGAGGAAGGTCCCGGCCGCCAGCCCCTCGGCGGGGGCGAGCAGCCGCTCGGGCAGCTGCTCCGCGAAGAGGCGGCCGAGCGCGATGCCGAGCGGCGAGACCAGCGCGTAGGCGCCCAGCAGCGTGATCACCGAGCGACGCGACAGCTGCGACAGCAGCAGCACCGACACCAGCGAGAACGCCTCGGCCGCCTTGTGCGACAGCGTCGCCGTGACCATCGAGTCGCGCAGCGCCGCGTCGTCGAATGCCAGCCCGATGCCGACCGCGCCGCCGAGCGTGTGGACCGAGAGGCCGACGAAGGTGGCGATGCCGACGACGCGGTGGCCGCCGTGGTGGGCGGGATGGTCGTGGCCGTGGCCGTGCTCGTGTTCGTGCTCGTGGCGGTGCGGGTCGGCCTGGCGCAGCAGGAGCTCGGCGAAGTAGACGGCCAGCAGGCCGCCGAGCACGCACGCCCACATGGTCATCGAGCGGTCGGGGTCGAGCTCGCCCGCGGGGCCGCGCTCCGAGTGGCACTGCTCCGCGACCTCGGGCAGCAGGTGGAGGAAGGTCACGCCGAGGAAGAAGCCGCTGGCGAGCGCGATGACCGCGTGCAGCACGCGCTCGTTCATGCGCAGCAGGAGCGGCAGGGCGCCGGCCCCGATCACCAGCGCGAAGATCGTCAGCGCGACCGTGGTCGGGGAGTCCATCGTGGCCGCGCATGAGAGCGGCCGCGACGCAGCGACGCAAACCGCGGCCGCCCGCGCGGCGGCCGGTCAGCTCGGCAGCGGCGGCGTCGCCTTCGCGTACGGCGTGCTCGCGACCGCGTCGCCCGCGCGCCGGCCGTTCCAGCGGTCGACCGTCTCCAGCAGCGTCTGCGGGCGCACCGGCTTCGCGACGTAGTCGTTCATGCCGGCGCGCGTCGCGTGCTCGCGGTCGTCGGCGAGCGCGTTCGCGGTGAGCGCGATGATCGGCACGTCGCGCCACGGCGGCGGCAGGTTGCGGATCGCCTGCGTCGCGGCGAAGCCGTCCATCTCGGGCATCTGGCAGTCCATCAGGATCAGGTCGAACTCGCCCGCCTTCAGCGCCTCGACCGCCTTCGCGCCGTCCTCCGCGACCGTGACGACGTGGCCCGCCTTGCGCAGGATCGAGCAGGCGACCTTCTGGTTGACCGGGTTGTCCTCGGCCACCAGCACCCGCGCGACGCGGCGCGCGACGACGGGAGCCGTCGCGGCCGGCGCGTCGCACGCGATCGCCGCCGCGTTGCCGCGGTCGACCGCCGCCACCAGCGCGGCGAGGAGCTGCGCGTCGCGCGACGGCTTGGTGAGCCAGCCCGAGAAGCCGGCCGCCTTCGCCTCGGCGATCTCGCCGAGCGCGCCGACCGACGAGAAGAGCAGCATCGCCGGCTTCGGGTCGGGCGCCGCCTCGCGCAGCCGCCGTCCGAGCTCGAGCCCGTCCATGCCGGGCATGTGGTAGTCGATCAGCGCCACCGCGAAGCGCGGCGCGCCCGGCCACGTGACGGCCGCCAGCGCGGCGACGCCGCCGTCGACCATCGTCGGCTTGCAGCCCCAGCGGGCGAGGCGGTGCTTGAGGATGCGGCGGTTGTTCGCGTTGTCGTCGACGACCAGGATCGGCGTGCCCTGCAGCACCGCCTGGTCGCGCGCGGGCAGCGCCGGCTGCTCGGCCGCGACGCGCAGCGGCAGCTCGAAGGAGAAGGTCGAGCCGACGCCCACCTTCGAGTCGACGCCGATGGTTCCGCCCATCATCTCGACGAGCTGCTTGCTGATCGCGAGGCCGAGCCCGGTGCCGCCGTACTGGCGCGTCGTCGACGGGTCGACCTGCGAGAAGGGCTTGAAGAGGCGGCCGAGGCGATCGTGCGGGATGCCGATGCCGCTGTCGCGCACGGTGAAGCGGAGCATGCAGTGGCCGTCGTTCAGCGGCCGCGAGCGGATCGAGACCTCGACGTCGCCGCCCTTCGGCGTGAACTTCACCGCGTTGCCGACGAGGTTGAGCACGATCTGGCGCACGCGGCTCGGGTCGCCGACGACGCGCGCCGGCAGGTCGGCCGACGTGTCGGAGAGGAGCTCGATGCGACCCTGCTCCGCGCGCGCGCGGACGATGTCGAAGACGTCGGAGAGGACCGCCTGCGGCTCGAACTCGGTCGACTCGAGCTCGAGGCGGCCGGCCTCGATCTTCGAGAGGTCGAGGATCCCGTTCAGCAGGTCGAGCAGCGCCTCGGAGCAGGTGCGCACCGTGCGCGCGAACTCGCGCTGCTCCTCGGAGAGCTCGGTGTCGAGCAGGAGGCCGGTCATGCCGATGATCCCGTTCATCGGCGTCCGGATCTCGTGGCTCATGTTGGCGAGGAAGCTGCTCTTCGCGCGGCCCGCGTCCTCGGCGTCGCGCCGCGCCTTGTCGAGCAGGCCCATCGTCTTGTGGCGCTCGCTCACGTCGCGCGCGACGACGACCAGGAAGCGGCCGCCGTCGACGAGGCACTCGGTCCGCTCGACCTCCAGCACCAGCGCGGTGCCGTCGAACGCCTTCACCGACACCTCGCTGCGCGGCGCCGAGAAGTCGAGGCCGGGGCAGAGCTCCAGGAAGAGCCGCCCGCGCAGCGAGTCGGTGGTGGCGCGGTAGAGCGCGACGGCCGCCTGGTTCGAGCTCTCGACGCGGCCGTGGCGGTCGAGCGTGAGGATCGCGTCGGCCGACTGCTCGACGATGGCGCGCGTGCGCGCGTCGGCGAGGCGCAGCGAGCTCTCCATCGACTCGCGCGCGCGCTCCTCGTGCTCGAGCTGCCGCGCCAGCCAGTGGCCGTAGCACGCCAGCGCGACGACCATCACCAGGATCATCGCGCCCAGCCAGTAGGCGACGGTGCGCAGCTCCTGCAGCGTCGCGTGCTGGTCGGCGACGCCGCGCGCCTGCGTCGACGCGAGGAGGTCGCCGACGACGCGCAGCGTGTCGCTCACCTCGTAGTAGGCTTCGTCCATCGCGGCCATCGCGCGGCCGGCGGCGTCGAGGTCGGAGCGCTCCATCGCGGCGAACGTCTCGCTCGCGTGGGTCGTCATCGCGCGGAAGCGCGTCGCGACGGCGTCGAGCCACGGCGCCATCGCGTCGTTGCGCAGGTCGGGCAGCGTCATCAGCGCGGGGCGCAGCCGGACGAGGTGGTCGAGGAACTCGCGGTCGGCCGCCTCCTGCTCGCGGACGGCGGCGGGGACGTCGCGCGTCTGGAAGACGGCGCTGGCGGGGCTGTTGGCGCGGGCCGCGAGGCGGGAGAGCTCGTGCAGGTCGCTGCGGCGCGACGCCCAGAACTGGTTCGAGGCGATCGCCTCCTCGTGCTTCTCGAGCGAGCGGTGGTTCAGCAGCAGGCCGCTCGACACGGCGAGCAGGTCGAAGACGGCGAGGACGTAATAGACGAGCTGCGCCCGCTGGCGCCTCCGGGCGAGGCCGGGCGCGTGGACGCTCTTCTTCGCCGAACGCTTCGCCCGGTCGGCCATCGCCGATGGATTCCTGCGGAGGGACGGACTCCCTCCGGTGTCGGCGGCGCCGCGGCGACCCCTGGAGCGATCGCCCCCCGGGCGCTCCCCGCTGGAAGCGATTGCCGATCGGGAAGGTCCCTCGGCGGGGCGGCGCCCCGCGTCGCGCCCGGCTACTTGCCGAGGCGGTCGCCGAGGAGCGGCGTGAAGTAGCGGTAGTAGACCTCGAGCATCAGCACGCACATCGACGTCGTGTAGGCGCGGTCCTCGGCGTCGTCGTGCGCGTAGTCGCGCGCGTAGAGGTCGATCTCCTCCCAGCTCCCGTCGCGCTGCTGCGCCGGCAGCAGCGACTGCTGGAGCGAGCGGTTCCACGCGCGCCACTCGTCGCCGCCGCGGCAGAAGAGCGCGAGCGTCGAGTAGTACATGAAGTAGACGTTGGCCTGGCCGCGGCGCACGAAGGCGTCCTGCCCGCGCCAGCGCCAGCCCGACGGCTGCCGCTCGAGCACGTAGCCCGCCGCCTGCGCGACGCTCGGGTGGCCGCCCTCGCCCAGCAGCGTCAGCGCGAACATCGACGCCGGCGTCGACGCGGGCAGCGTCCCGTAGCTGCCGTTCACCCAGCTCGGGTTGTGGGTGTAGCGGAAGCCGTCGAACGACGGGTCGAAGGCGCCGAGGAACCACGCCTTCGCCGCGGCCAGCGACTCGTCGGGCACCTCGAAGCCGCCGACCTTCGCCGATTCGAGCGCCATCACCTGCCACGCGCTGATCGACGCGCGCGGCCAGTCGTCGAAGCCGGGACCCTCGGGGTAGTAGTAGGTCCAGCCGCCTTCCTTGCGCGGATCGTCGGAGCCGACGACCTGCATCGCCAGCAGGTGGTCGAGCGCGCGCTCGAGCGGCGCGACCAGCGTCTCGTCCTTCGTCATCGCGTAGCACTCGGCCAGCGCGTAGGTCGCGATGCCGTGGCTGTAGCCGTCGCTGTTCCCGAAGTGGCCGCTCTTCGCGTCCTGCCGCGAGATCAGCCAGCTCAGCGCGCGCGCGACCGGCAGCGAGAACTCGCCGTTCGAGCGGTGGGTGTGGCCGGCTCCCATGAAGGCGAGGGTCGCCAGCGCCGTCTTGCCGACTCGGACGTCGCGGTACTTGCTCTGGAGGTCGACCTCGCGCGCGTCGCCGAACCACCCCTTCGGCGCCTGCACCTTCGCGAGGTAGCGCAGCCCCGCGAGCACGGCGCGCTCGGTCGCCTCGGAGCCGCCGCCTTCGCGCAGCGCGACGCCCTTCGCCTCGCCGAAGCGCCGCTCGTAGAGGCGCGGCGTCGTCGGCGGACCCGAGCCGCCGTCGCCCTCGCGCTCCGGTCCCGATCCGGTCGCGGTCGGAGCCGGCAGCGCGAGCGGCGCGGCGGCGAGCGCCGGCGCGATCTCGGGGAGGCCGCTGCCGCCGGCGCCGAAGCTCGCGCGCGTCGGGAGCGCCGCGGTCGTCGCGCCGCCGCCGCGGCCCGCGCCGAATCCGGTGCGCGGCGCGAGGCTCGGACCAAGCGGAAGGGCGCCGCTGCCGCCGCCGCTGCCGGCACCGTCGCCGCTGCCGCCATTGCCGTCGCCATCGCCGCTGCCGTGGTCGTCGCCGTCGCCGGCCTTCTCCTCTCGCGGCGCACGCATCGCGACGACGGCGGGGCCGGCCGCGCCGCCCGCCGGCCCGCGCGCGTCCGCGTCCGCGCTCCGCGCCGGACCGTCCGCCGCGTCGCCGTCGCCGCCACCGTGGCCCGCGCCAGCGCCGTCGCCGCGTGCCGTCGTGGCGAACGGCGCGTCGCGCTGCGGCGTCGGATCGTCGCCACCGCCGCCGCCGAACGGCACGAGCGACGCGCGCGTCGCGCTGCCGTCGCCGAGCTTCCCGCCCGCTCCGCTTCCGCCGGCGCCGAACGTGTCATGCGCCGCCGGCGCGAGCGCGAGCGTCGGCGCCGCCTTGCCGCCGCGGCCCGTCCCTTCGCCCGCTCCGTCCGTTCCCTCGGCGGCTTCGGCACGATCGCTCGGCGCCGCCAGCGCGATCGGTGCCGTCGGATCACCGCCGCGCCGCGCGAGCCCGAGCGACGCGGGCGCGTTCGTGCGCGCCGCCGCCGCCGGCTCGACTCCTCCCGACGACGGCGCGCGGGCCGTCGGCATCGCGTTTCCGGACGGCGCCGCGTCGAGCGCGCCGGGATCAAGGAGCGAGCCGAGCGAGCCGGACGATCCCGCCGTGCTCGCGCCGCCGGCGAACGAGACCGGCGTCGCGCTTTCCGGCGCGGCCGAACCCGCGGGTCCGGCCGCGAGCTTCGGCTGCGCCGCGCCGCCGCCGAGTCGCACGTAGCCCTCGCTCGCCGGCTGCAGCGGGTCGCTGCCGGAAGCGGGCGCGCTGGCCGGACCGGGCGCGAGGTCGCGTCCGCTCGCGCGCGGCGCGCCGGCTTGCGTCTCGAGCTCGACTTCGCTGCGCACGAGCGCGCCGCCGCCTTCGGGCGACGGAGCGCTCTCGAACGGCGCCGCCTGCAGCGCGCCGCGCGAGAACGCCTGCGCCACCGGCAATCCCGCGCCGCCGCCGGCGATCCCGTCGACGCTCTCGCCGCGCGCCCGATCGCCGGGGTTGCCGGCTTGCGTCAGCTCGTCGCGCGACAGGCGGATCTCGAAGAACGCCTCCGGCTCGGAGACGGCGGGCGCGACGACCTCGACCTCGACGCGGCGCGACCAGAGCAGGAAGAGGAAGTGGATCACCAGCGACGTGACGAGGCACTTCCAGAAGATGTCGAGCGTCTCCCATCGCCGCGCGGCCCACGCCAGCAGCGCCACCAGCGCGAGGAGCGCCAGCAGCGAGAAGTCGGCCATCGTGAAGCGCGGCGCCGCGACGGCGAAGAGCTCGCGCGTGCGCGTGCGCAGCAGCGTGGTCGAGCCGTCGGCGCGGCGCGCGGCGAAGTGGAGCGTGAAGCCGTCGTCGACGAGCGCGGGTCCGCTTTCGTCGCCCGGTCCGTTGGGCGTGCCGAGGTTCTGCGGCTCGCCGAAGGTCGCGCCGTCGCCGAGCGCGCGCCAGAGGTCGAAGCCGCCGGCGCCGCCGGGACGGTCGCTGGCGAAGACGATCTGGCGGCCGCCGGCCGCGAAGGCGGGCGAGCGCTCCTGGAAGGGCGTGCGCAGCGGCTCGGCGAAGCGCGGCTCGACGAAGTGGCGGCCGTCGGCCGCGGCGAACAGCAGGTCGAAGTCGGCGACGCCGTTCCAGCCGCGGTTCGAGGCGAACCAGAGCTCGCCGTCGGGACGCAGCGCGGGGTCGCACTCGTCGGCGTCCGTGTTGATCGGCGCTCCGACGTTCTCGGGCGCGAGGAAGCGGCCGCCCGCCGCCTGCGCGCGCCAGAGGTCGAGGCCGCCGCTGCCGCCCGCGCGGTCGGAGGCGAACCAGAGCCAGCCGTCGTGGAAGCAGGGCGCGAGCTCGCGCGCCGGCGTGTTGAGCTCCTCGAGGCGGCGCACGATCCAGCCGTCCGCCGCCAGCGTCGCCTGCCAGAGCTCCTCGGCGCCCTCGTCGCCCTTCGTGAACCAGACGCGGCCGCTCGCCGGATCGAGGTCGGGGTCGCGCGCGCCGTCGAACGCCGGGATCGCGGCCAGCGGTTGCGGCACGTCCCAGCGCGCGAGGCGGAGCTCGTCGCGGGTGCGCGTCGCGGAGAGGAGCTGCTCGCCGTCGGTGAAGCCGGCGCCGCGCGGCAGCTGCGGCCGCAGCACGATCCACATCGCGGCGGCGCCGGTGGCCACCAGCGCGGCGACGAGGACGACGTTCTTCAGGAGGTGCTTCATCGGAAGCGGCGCCCGCGCGGGGCGTCAGCCCTTCTTCGCTTCGAGCGCGCGCAGCCGCTCCTGCGCCGCCTTCGCCTCGGGCGCGGCCGCGTGCTTCTCCATCAGCTCGACGTAGCGCGCCTTCGCCTTCGCGAGGTCGCCCTGCGCCTCGAGGCACTGGCCGGCGCCCCACAGCGCGCGCGCGACCTCGGGCGGCGTGTCGAAGAGGAGCGCGACCTTCAGGAACTCGGAGAGCGCGTCGTCGAGGCGCTCCTGCGCGAAGAGCGCGTCGCCGCGGCCGAGATGGGCGCGCGCCGCGAGGACGCCGCGGTCGGCCTGCAGCACCGCGTCGAACTTGGCGAGCGCGTCGTTGGTGCGCTCGCGGGCCAGCAGCGCGCGGCCGAGCCAGAGGTCGGCCTCGGCCGCGAGCGCGAACCCGGGGAACTCGCGCTCGAGGCGCGTCAGCGTCTCGAACGCGAGGTCGAGCCGGCCGAGCTCGCCCGCCGCGAGACCGGCGCGGAAGAGGCCGTTGCCGCGCTGCTCGTGGCGCGGGTGGTGCTCGAGGAACTCCTGCAGCGCGGTCAGCGCCGGCTCGAAGCTGCCGGCGCGGTAGAGCGCCTCGCCGCGCAGGAAGCGCGACTCGCCGGCGAGCGGGCTCTTCGGGAAGCGCTCGACGACGCCGGCGAAGAGCGCCGCCGCGTCGGCGAAGCGCTGCTGCTGGAAGCGCGCCCAGCCCGACTTGTAGAGCGCCGCGTCGGCGACGGGCGAGTCGTCGGCGCCCGCCTTCGCGTAGCGGGCGATCGCGCCGTCGAACTCGCCCTTCTCGTACGCCTGCTCGCCGAGCTCGAAGGCGGCCTGCGCCTGCAGCGGTCCGCCGCCGCCGTCGGCCAGCGAGGCGAGGAGGCGGTTCGACTCGGCGCCTTCGCCCGCGGCCTGCAGCGCGAGCGCGCGCTGGTAGACCAGCCGCTCGCGGCCGGGCGCCGACTTCGGCAGCGACTTCAGCGCGTCGCCGAGCAGCGCCGCGGCGCCGCGCGCGTCGTCGCTCTCCTCGAACGCCTGCGCCGCGCAGAGCGCCACGTCGACCGCGCGCTCGTGCTTCGGCGCGAGCTCGACGAAGCGCTGCCACACCTGCCGCGCGCCCGCCGGATCCTTCGCCGCGCGCGCCACGCTGGCCGCGAGCTCGAGCGCCGGCAACGCCAGCGCCGGATCGAGCGGCGACTGCGCGGTCTCGGTCGCGAAGAGGGCCAGCAGCGCGTCGCGCGCCTCGCCGCCGTTGCCCAGCGCCTGCAGCGACCACGCCTGCGCGTAGAGCGCCGGACGGCGCACTTCGAGCGGCGCCGTTTCGTCGCGCACCAGCGACGCGAGGGCCTTCAGCGCGTCGGCGTGGCGGCCGGCCGCCGCATGCGCCTCGGCCACGTCGAGCGCGGCGCGCCGCGCCAGGGCGGGATCGACCTTGCCGCCGCCACGCGCGAGCTGCGCCAACAGCGCGTCGGCCTCGCCCTCCTTGCCGAGGCGCCGTTTCGCCTGCGCGAGGTCGTAGCGCGCGTCGTCGCCGAAATCGCCGCGGCCGTACTGCTCGACGCACGCCTGCAGCGCCGTCTCCGCCGCGGCCGCGTCGCCGGCGCGCAGGAGCGCGCGGCCCGCCATGAAGCTCGCCTCGGCGGCGCGCTCGTCCTGCGGGAACTCGGCGACGAGCGCGTTCCACCGGATCGCCGCGTCGGCGGGGCGGTCGAGCTTGAAGGCGCACCAGCCGGCGCGCGAGAGCGCCCGCGGTCGCAGCGCCGCCTTGCCTTCGGCGCCGTCGCCCTGCGCCAGCGACGCCTGCTCGAACGCGGCGAACGCGTCGGCCCATTGCTTCTGCGCGAAGAGCGACTCGCCGAGCACGAGCTGCGCGGCGGCGGCGTGGCGGCCGTTGCCGAACTTCTGCAGCAGCTCGCGGGACCGCTGCGCCGCGCCGGCGTGGTCGCCGCCGTTGAGCGCGGCGACGGCGGCCGAGTAGGCGGCGTCCTCGGAGCTCCCGCCCGCCTTCGCGTAGGCCTGCTTCGCCGCCTCGAAGTCGCCGGCGTCGAAGAGCGCGTCGGCGCGCGCCAGCGCGAGGCGTCCCTCCAGCTCCTTCGGCGGTTTCGTCGCGAGGCCGCGCTCGAAGAACGGCAGCGCCGCCTTCGGTCCGCCGCGCTTCCGCTCGACCTGGCCGCGCCACCAGCACGCCTCGCCCGCGAACGCGCCCGCGTCGCCCGCGAGGAGGCGGTCGAGCACCGCCGCCGCGTCGTCGTCGCGACCCGCCTTCTGCAGGTGGATGCCGGCGTGGAGGCGCGCCTCGGGGAGGAGCGCGCTCTCGGGCGTCGCCTTCTCGAGGCGGAGGAACCACTGCGCCGCGCGCGCGTCGTCCTTCTGCGCGGCGCAGGCGAAGCCGGCCGCCGACAGCGCGTCGTCCTGCCACTCGCCCTGCGTCACCTTCTGGTAGGCGGCGAGCGCCTCGGCCGGCTGCTCCTGCCGCATCCGGCACTCGCCGAGCAGGAACCACGCTTCGCCGACCGCCTCGTCCTGCGGATGGCGCTTCAGGAAGAGCTGCAGCGCGTCGGCCGCCGCCGCGAAGTCGCCCGCCTTGTAGTGCGCCCAGCCGAGCCCGTGCAGCCCGCTCTTCGCGTACTCGGGATCCTTCGACTCGGCGGCGAGGGCGTACGCCTTCGCGGCCGCGGCGAAGTCGCCGGCGCGGAAGTGCGCCTCGCCGGCGTTGAAGGCGGCGGCCGGCGCGAGGTAGTGGCCGCCCGGCGCGATCGCGTCGAAGCGGCGCGCCGCCGCGGCGAAGTCGTCGCGCGCCAGCGCGCATTGCGCGAGGCGGAACTGCACCTCGGTCGCGTAGGGGAAGTCGGCGGGCGCCGACTCGAGCTTCGCGAGCTCGGCCTCGGCCTCCTTCAGCTTCTTCAGCTCGAAGAGCGACTGGCCGAGGCGGTAGCGGACGAGCGCAGCTCGAGCGTAGTTGGGGCGCTCCTTGAGGAAGCGCGTCGCCTCGGCGACGACCTGCTCGTGGAACCCCTTCTCGAAGAGGCCCGCGATGAAGTTGTAGGAGTCGTTCGCCGCCGCCTCGCCCTTCGCGCCGCCGGCCTGCGGCAACGCGATCCGGACCAAGGCGAGGCGACCGGCCGCCACGGCGGCGGACTGGGCGCGGGCCTCCTCGGCGCCGACGAGCGCCGCGAGCCCGAGCCCGATCAGTGTCGGGCGACGGAGAGCCATGTCGATCCCTTCCGCAGACGACGGACCAGCGATCCAGCGCCACCGCAGCCGCCCAGCTGCCTGGTTCCACTCACGATGCGGCGACCCGAGAGTTGCGCCGAGCGCGCGCGCGCGATGGCGCTTCCTACGCGATGGGCGACGCGTCCGTTGGGGGGTGCTCCGAACAATCTAGGAGTCGCGCGCGCTGCGGGCCATGCGGGCGGAATCGCGCGCCATCGTGCGCCGTCCGGAACCCGAGCGAACGACGAACGGTCAGGCGCCTCCCGAACCCTTCGGCGCCGCGGCGATGCCGTCGTGCGGTGCACTCGCCGCTCCGGTACAACCTCGTCGCTCGGGAGATGCGGAGCGTCGGATGACGGGGGCCCTTCTGGCGGCGCTGTTCGCGGGCGCGGTCGCCGACGAGCCGTCCTTCACGAGCGGCGACGTGCGCGACCTGAAGTGCGAGGTCGCGACGCGCGAGGCGGCGGGGCCGTGGTCGGAGCGCCTCGCGATCGACGTGCGCAATGGCGCGCGCGTCGCGGCCGAGCCGCTCGTCTTCACGGTGCGCGTGACGCCGAAGGGGAAGAAGGCGGCGCCGATCGAGCGGACGATCGCGCGCGCCGCCTTCCCGCTCGCCCATCGCTTCGGGCGGCCGACGCCGCCGGGCGGCAAGGCGCGCTACTGGCTGCAGATCGCGAAGCCGGAGGAGGGCGCGCGGGTCGAGGCGGCGGTGGCGCAGGCGTCGTGGTTCGAGGGCGCCGTCCCGCAGAAGCCGGCGTTCGCGATCGGACGCATCGAGACGGCGCCCCAGCGCGACCTGGCGGGGACGGCGTTCGACGTCGCGAAGCTCGCGATCGCGAATCCGCTGCCGCACGCCGTCGACGTCGTGCTGCTCGCTTCGTTCTCGCAGCCGAAGGACGCGAAGGCGCTGGTCGGCGCGCGCGTCGCGGCCGGCGCGACGAGCGAAGTCGTCGTGACCGAGCTGCGGGTCGAGCTCGGCTTCGTCTACGAGGAGCCGCATGGACCCGTCCGCATCGAGAAGGCGGAGGTGGTCGACTGGTGCTGCGTCGGCAACGGGCCGCCCGACGCGGGCGCGGCCGCCTTCCTGCCGGTCTACGAGCGATGGCTGCGCTGGCCCGAGCCGGCGCCCGCGCTGCGCGGCCGCTTCGCCTGGTCGTCGCTGGCGCCCGGCGCCGACCTCGCGGCGCGCGGCTCCTTCCGGCTCGACGCGGCCGGCGCGGTCGCGATCGAGCTCGACGCGGGCGCGAAGCCGGAGCTCGCGAAGACGCTTTCCGACGGCGCGCGCACGATGGTGGAGGAGGCGCTGCTCGACCTGCGCCGCGCGGCGCCCGACGCGCTCGACCGCGCGAACGTGCGGCTGGTCGGCGACGGCGTCGTCGAGGTGCGCGGCGCCGGCTTCTGGCTCGGCGCGAAGCGGGGCTGGCGCCTCTCCGGCTCCGGCGGCTCCGACCTCGAGGCGCCGAGCTTCGAGCTGCGCGACGGCCGCATCGCCGGGTCGGGCTTCACGGGCAGGGTCGGCGACGAGCGCTGGACGACGGAGCCGCTGCGCGATGGCTGGGTGGTGAAGCGGCGGCAGAACGCGTCGGGGCAGTGGTCGCAGGAGTGGAGCTGGACGGAGGTGCGCGGGCTGCCGGTCCCGACCGCCTATCGCGAGCGGTTCGGGATGCCGGGCGGCGGGCTCCTGCGCGACCAGCAGCTTTCGCTCAGCGAGGTCGAGCTCGACGGCGAGGGGCCGGCGATCGCGCCGGCGCCGGTCGCGGGCGAGGGTGCGGTCGCGCTGCAGGCGGCGTGGGAGTCGGGCTATCACTATCCCGAGTCGCGCCGCGACCTCTCGGCGCGCTTCACCGTGGAGCAGCCCGGCAGCGACATGGTCTGGGCCGGCGCGAGGAAGGTGCACGGGTCGCTGCGGTTGCGAGGTTTCCGCGGTTTCCAGCTCGACGCGAGCGGCTGGCGCGAGTGCCAGGTCGACGTCGCCGACGAGCCGCTCGCCGCGACGCAGCGCGCGCTCGCCTACGCGTTGAGCGACCGCTTGCTGCTCTGGACGATGCGCGACTGGAACGGCCGCGCGCCGTTCGCCGAGGCGTTCGCCGGCGCGACGATCGCGGCGCCCGATGGCGAGGGCCGCTTCGCGATCGAGGGCGCCGCGTGGAGCCGCGTCGTCGTGCGCGACGGCCGCCTCGCCGAGCTGGTCCGCCGTGACGGCTCGACGCAGCGGCTCACGTGGAGCAAGGTCGGCGACGACTTCGTCGTGACGCGCGTCCAGTCGGGCGAGGAGGACCTGAAGGCGCGCTTCGTCCGCGTCGGCGACCGGCTCGTGCCGACGCGCCTCGACTTCCGCGCCGTCTTCGGCAAGGAGTGGGGGCCCGAGGCGATCGAGCTCACCGACGTCCGGGTGGAGTGACCGCGCCGCCGTCGCCGGCCTGCGCCGCGCGGATCGTCCGGATCCGCAGCAGGTGGTGATCGTCGTGCTCGGCGGCGAACTGCGCGCCGTCGACCAACCGCATCGGGACCTGCAGCCGCTCGTGGAAGGCGCGGCGCGACTGGAGCTCGGGCGACGCCTCGTCCAGCGCGGCGACCAGCCGCTCGCGCCGCTCCGCCAGCTCGGCGACGATCGCGGCGAGCGGGCGCGACGGATGGCGCGCGGCGGCAGCCTGGAAGCGCTCGGCCTTCGCCGGCGTCAGCGTGGCGCGCTCGCGGCGGAGGTCCTCGATCCGCTCCTGCCAGAGCTCCTCGACGTCGGCGAGGTGGCCGACGTTCTGCGCGATCGACCACTTGCCGTCGAACGGCTCGTGCGCGAGCGCTTCGTCGAGCCCGTCGACCAGCAGCGCGATCCGCGGCGCGAGCCCGCGCAACCGCTCGGCGAAGTCGGCCACCATCCACTCGGGATGGACGAAGGAGAAGCGCCGCGCGCCCCACGCCGGCCGGACGAGTTCGGCCATCGGTCGTCCTCCTTCGCGCTACGCGCCGCCGTTTCCCCGCTCTTTCTCCAGCGCCGCGATCCGCTCCTCGAGCCGCGCGATCGTCTTCAACGCCTCGGGCAGCTTCTCCGACGCCACCATCTCGCGCAGCGCCTGCCGGTGGGGGCGCGCCCAGAAGCCGAAGTAGTCGCCCGGCTCGGTGATGCTGCCGCCGATGCCGGAGCGCGCGCCGAAGCGCGAGTTGCCGACGACCTTCACGTGATCGGCGACGCCGGTCTGGCCGCCCATCAGGCAGTTCTCGCCGATCTCGCTCGAGCCGGCGACGCCCGTGAGGCCGGCGAGGATCGTGCGCGCGCCGACGACGACGTTGTGGCCGAGATGGACCTTGCTGTCGAGCTTCACGTCGTCGCCGACGCGCGTCTCGCCGAAGCGCGCGCGGTCGATCGTCACGTGGTTGCCGACGTCGACGCGGTGGCCGACGACGACGCGGCCGATGTGGCGCAGGCGGACCGGCCCGGTCGGCCCGAAGCCGAAGCCGAACCCCTCGCCGCCGACCACCGCGCCGTGGCCGACGAGGCAGTCGTCGCCGAGCGTCGCGCAGGAGCAGATCACGGCGTGCGACTGGATGCGGCCGCGCGCGCCGACGACCGCGTCGGCCTCGACGACGGCGAGCGGCCAGAGACGCGTGCCGGCGCCGAGGCGCGCGCGCGGACCGACGACCGCGCCCGCTCCGATGGCGACGCCCTCGCCGAGGATCGCGGTCGGGTCGACGACCGCGCTCGCGTGGACGCCCTTCTCGGTCCACGGCGCCGGCCAGAGGCCGAGCCGGTCGATCACGCGGTTCTGCCCGATCTGCGGCACCGGCGTGACGATCAACGGCTGTCCCGCCAGCTCCGCCGCCAGCTTCGGCGGGCAGAGGAGCGCCGCCGCCTTCGTCGCCTTCGCCGCCTCGAGGAAGCGCTTGTCGTCCAGCGCCGCGAGCTGCGTCGCGCCCGCCGACTCGATCGGCCCGACTCCGTCGACGACGACGCCCCCGTCCGCCTGGAGCTGGCCCTGCACCAGCTCGGCGACCTCCTTCAGCGTCATCCGCACCACCCCCTGCGCCATCGCGTGTTCCTCCAGCGAGGCGGCCATTCTGCCGGACGCCGGTGAAACCGCGGTGGCCCGTCATGCGTCGAAGGCGCCTCCGCAAGCAAGACCGGCAGCAATGGAGACCGCGATGGGAAGGCTCTCGGGGAAGACCGCGCTCGTGACGGGCGGGACGACGGGGATCGGCTTCGCGACGGCGCGGCTCTTCCAGCAGGAAGGGGCGCGGGTCGCCGTGACGGGACGCGGCGAGGAGGCCCTGCGCCACGCGCGCGAGGAGCTCGGGCCGGCGGCGGTCGTCGTGCGATCGGACGCCGCGAACCTGAAGGACCTCGACGCGCTCTACGCGCGGCTGAAGACGGAGCTCGGCGGGCTCGACGTCCTCTTCGCGAACGCCGGCGTCGGCGAGTTCGCGCCGTTCGAGCAGGCGACCGAGGCGTCGTTCGACCGCCAGTTCTCGATCAACGTGAAGGGGCTCTTCTTCACGGTGCAGAAGGCGCTGCCGCTGCTGCGCGCCGGTGCGAGCGTGATCCTGAACGCGTCCGTCGCGGCGAGCCTCGGCATGGCGACGACGTCGGTCTACTCGGCGACGAAGGCGGCGGTCCGTTCGCTCGGCCGCACGCTCGCCGCCGAGCTCGCGCCGAAGGGGATCCGGGTGAACACCATCAGCCCCGGTCCGATCCGCACGCCGATCTTCGGCAAGCTCGGCATGACGGCGGAGCAGGTCGACGCCTTCACGAAGGAGATGGCGAGCCAGGTCGCGCTGAAGCGGATGGGCAATCCCGAGGAGATCGCCGAGACGGCGCTCTTCCTCGCGACGACCGGCAGCTACCTCGTCGGCGCCGAGCTGATCGTCGACGGCGGCATGACGGAGCTGTGACGGCGGGCGGCCGTCACTTGAAGCCGCGGGCGATGGCGTCGTCGGCGTCGCCGGCCACGCCGTTCGGGCCGGCGGAGCGGACGGTGAAGGCGGTGATCTCGACGGCGAGCGTGAAGCGCCGCTTCCACGGATCCCACAGCGCGGCGCGGTCGGCGACGAAGCCGGGCGAGCCGCCGCTCGGCAGGAGGTCGTCGAGCGACGCGGGGAACTGGCCGCGCTCCGCGACGTAGCGGTGGACCGCCTCGGCGAGCTGGTGCGCGGCGACGCGCGCCCGCTTCGCCATGAAGTCGGCTTCGAGGAGGCGGAAGAGTCCCTGGGTGCCGGCGAGATTCTGGACGCGCGTCAGCAGCGCCGGGATCGAGCCGTACGCCGCGACGATCTCCTCGTCGGGGAGCGACCGCAGCCGGTCGAGCAGCGGCCGCGTCGCCGCGACCATCAGCTGGCGATCGAACGGCGCGAGCGGCGCGAGCCGCTCGACGCACCCGACCTCGTCGTCCAGCGCCGCGACCGTCGCGACTTCGGCGAAGGCCTTCGCGACCGCGTCGCACGAGTCGCGCAGCAGCTTTTCGCGCGCGCCTTCGAGCTCGGCCGGCGTCGCGGCCGCCAGCTCGGCGAGGCGGCGGTCGAGCCGCGCGCTGTCGCGCGCCGCCAGCGCGGCCGGCACCTCCGCGAGCGCCTTCTCGACCTGCGCGAGCCGCGCCAGCTCGCGCTCCTTCATCTCGCGCGACTTCGCCGCGTCGGCCTCCTGCCGCTGCTTCGCCAGCTCCGCCTGCTTCGCCGCCTCGGCCGCGTGCGCCGCTTCCTGTCGCGCGAGCTCGGCGGCGCGCGCCTCCTCCTGTTGCGCCATCGCTGCCGCGGCCAGGTTCTCCGCCTCGAGCTGGCGCCGCGACTTGAGGTCGATCCTGGCGCCGAGCCGCTCCTTCACGTGGTCGGCGAAGTTGGGGCTCGTCGCCTCGGCCGCGACGACCGCGTCATGGATCCGCCGCGCGATCCGCCCGCTCGTCGGGAAGCGCTTCTCGTCGACGAGGAGGTCGAGGAGCTCCGGCTTCTGCCGCTCGATCGCGTAGCGGACGTAGGGCGCCGTGGCGGCGTCGATCACGTCCGCCTGGTCGCCGAAGGTGCCGCGGTCGATGGCGCCCAGCAGCTCGATCTTCAGCGGCGCCGTCGCGAAGTCGGGGGAGTCGGCCAGCACGCCGACGAGGTCGACGACGCTTGCGCCCGCGTCGCGCGCCAGCTCGAAGAGCTGGAGGAAGCGCGCCTGCTCGGCCGCGTCGCCCGCGACGATGCGGCGGGTGAAGTAGTCGCGCAGCGCGGCGGAGGCGGCGGGCGAGAGGAACGGCGCGAGCGCGTCGCGCCGCGGACGGATCAGCCGGTTGAACGCGGCGGGCAAGCCCTCCGGCGCCACCGCGCCATCCTCGAGCAGCGCGAGGAGCTGGGCCGAGAGCTCCCGCTCGGCGGCGGACGGCGCGCCGTTCGTCACGCCGAGGAGCGCGCCGAACTGGTCGATCACGGCGTTCGAGAAGGCGCTCTCCTTGTCGCGGAGCACCGCCTCGCGCGCGCTGAGCGCGAGGGCGTCGCGGCAGCGGAAGCGCCCCTCGCGCAGCAGTTCCTCCAGCACCGCGATCTGCTGCGTCTGGAAGGCGTAGCCGACGTAGCTCGGCAGGAGCGCGCGCACCTCGTCGGAGACGATGCCCCAGCTCTGCTGCTCGAGCTGCGCCAGCAGGCCGATCTTCGCCGAGACCGTCGCGTGGTCGGGATGGTCGAACAGCGCCGCGACGAGCTCGCGCGTCGCGACGTGCGCCGCCGAGATGGCCAGCGCGGAGTCGGGCGCGCCGCTCGTGGCGGCAGCGGCCGAGTCGACCGCGACGCGGAAGAGGGCGACGAAGAGCTCCTGCTCGAGCTCGTTGCCGGCCGCGATCTCCTCCGTGAACCAGAGACGCAACGCCGTCTTCGTCGCCGCGGGCAGCTCTGACTTCACCTTGTCCCAACGCGGCCGGAACGCGCGGTTGAACCGTTCGCCGACTTCGGCGGCGCTGCCCGCCGAGCGGGCCAGCGCGAGCACTTCGCTCGCGAGATCGGGCTCGGCGACCGGCGGCGCGACGGGCGGCACGACGGGCGCTTCGACCGGCTTCTCCGCCGGCGCCGGCGGCGGGACCTCCTGCGCGGGCGACACGGCGAAAGCGAAGGCGAGCGCGACGACGAGCTCTCTCACGGCGTCCTCCTGGCTCCCTACCGCACGAACCTCGCCGCCCAGCCGCGCACGACCTGTCCGTTCAGCACGTGGAACTTGCGGAGCTTCGCGAGCGTGCGGGCGCTGAAGGTCGAGAGCGGCAGGTGGACGACGTGGCGGCGGAACTGCTTGGCGGTCGCGACGATCTCGGGCGACGGCGGCTTGGCGGCGACCCACGCGACGAAGCGGTCGCGCGCGTGGAAGAGCGCGGCGAGCAGGAGGCGCTCGGAGGGTCGGCGCGCCTTCTCGAAGCGCAGGTCGTCCCAGACGTCGGGGATCGGGATCGGCGGGTAGAGGAACATGCAGCCGCCGTAGCGGCAGCGGCCGATGCCGGGACCGACGAGGTCGTCCAAGTGGTGCGTGGCGTAGAACGCCAGCGTCGACTCGCCGCCGTGCTCCGCCATCCAGGTCATGCGCAGCGGGAAGCGGCTGCCGTCGTCGTCCTCCTCGAAGATGATCACGACGGCGCCCACCTTGCCGGGCACGCGCGGCTCGACGCGCACGTGGATCTTCCCGAGCGGCAGGTCGCGCAGCGTCTCGCGGATGGCGAGGCCGTCCTTCAGCGACGACGCGAACTCCTCGGTGCGTACGCGGTCGAGGCCGGCGAGCGAGAGCGTGCGGCTCGAGACGTAGGCGCGCAGGTTCTCGATGACGACGTCCTCGGGCGGCCATGAGCACGACGCGTGGGGGTTCCAGACGGAGCGCCACCGCTCGCGGTCGATCTTCGGCGGCTTGTCGGTGAGGCGCACGCGCTTGAGCGTCCGCCAGTCGCCCGGCGTGCGCGGCGTGATGCGCGAGACCGCCTCGCCGATGCGCGCCCGCTCGCCCGTCGCCTCGAAGAGCAGCCCGCTCGGCGTCGGGTCGAAGGTGGCCGAGTCGCCGCCGTCGGCGAAGGGATCGTCGTCCTCCTTCTCGCCCGGCTCCTCGAGCGCGTTCGGCGGATAGCCCGCCGCGACGTTCAGCAGCGCCAGCGCGAAGTCGTTCCCGACGACGCCCTTCGCCGCGACGACCAGCGAGTAGAGGTCGGGCGCGAGGCGGTTGCGGCTCACGACGAGCTTGCGCAGGAAGTCGAGCAGCGTCGCCATCGCGGTCGGCGTCGGCTTCTCGAGCGCGTCGCCGCCCTCCTTCGCGTAGTGGTCGCGCGTCGCGAGCAGCAGCTCCTTCATCGCCAGGATCAGGTCGTGGCGCTGGAGGTCGATCGAGTTGCGGTGGCGCTCCCACGCCCACGTCACGAACGGGATCTCGCCCAGCACGTGGAAGAGCGACGCAGGATGGACCGGCACGACGTCGACGTCGTCGGGGGAGGGGCCGCTGCCGGCGAAGAGCGCGCCGCTGCCGTCGACGAGGTGCCGGCGGATCCGCTCCCAGTGGGCCATGCCGCAGAGGAAGAGGACGTCGCCGCGCCCCTCGTTCGCCTTCGCCAGCGCGGCGAGGCGCGCGGCCATGTGGCTCTCGCGCAGCTGGTCCTCGGCGGTCGGCGGGTGCTCGCGCCGGATCGACGGCAGCGCCGCCGCCCAGAAGTCGTCGATGCCGAGCGTGAGGAGCGCGTGCGGGTCGGGCATCACGAAGCGCCGGCCCGCGAACTCCTCGATCTCCGCGTCGACGAAGTGGGTCGGCACGCGCTCGCCGCGCGCGATCCGCAGCGCCTCGACGATCGCGTCGCACGGATCGATCGGCACGTACCACGCGCGCAGCCCGGTCGCGGCCGAGACCTCGTCCTCGTCGCCGCGCGCCTCGCGTTCCGGGCTCCACGGCGCGCCGTCGAACTCGCCGCGCGTCCACTCGCGGTAGACCGCCGCATGGATCTTCGGCAGCCGCTCGAGCCCCTTCATCACGGCTGGCCCGACGCTGGGCGGCAGCTCCACCGCCAGCGCCGCGTGCCGCTTGGCGAGCATTCGCTCGCGCACCGCGACCGCGAAGGCGACGCGCCCGTGGACGAGCGGCACGACCTCGACGTTCTTCCAGCGCAGCGGCGGCGGCAGTTCCATCGCGCGGCAAACTACCGCGCCGCCGCGGCGTAGAGGGGGCCTCGCCGTTCGGGCGCGGCACGCCGCCGCCGCGCGGAGTCGAGGAGAGCGCCGTGGTCCAATGCGTCGTCGCCGTCGCCCTCTCGTGCGCGCTGCTGTCGGGCGCGGTGCCGGCGCAGGACGGCAAGAAGAAGAAGGAGGGCGGCGCGAAGCCGGCGGCCGAGGTCGTCGAGGGGCCGGTCGGCAAGGCGCTCGACGAGGCGATGGCGGGCGTCGACCCGGCGGAAGGCGGCTTCTGCGGCGTCGTCGCGGTCGCGTCGAAGGGGAAGGTGCTGCTGCAGAAGGGCTACGGCGTCGCCGACGCGGCGGCGAAGAAGGCGATGCCGCCCGACGCGCTCTACGACTGGGCGAGCGTCTCGAAGCAGTTCACCGCCGCGGCCGCGCTCCGGCTGATCGAGCTCTCCGCGCTCGACGAGGCGAAGCTGAAGAAGGCGGCGTCGAAGAAGCTGGCCGACTCGCTGAAGAAGTGGAAGAAGCTCTCGCTCGACGATCCGCTGTCGCGCTTCTTCCCCGACGCGCCGAAGGACAAGGCGGCCGTCACGCTGCGCCAGCTCCTGAACCACACGTCGGGGATCGAGAGCGGCTTCAAGGCGGAGTGGAAGTTCGACTCGCGCAAGGGCGAGTCGCTGATCGAGCTGGTGCTGAAGCTGCCGATGGTCTCGGCGCCCGGATCGAAGTTCGAGTACTCGAACTCGGGCTACTCGTTCGTCGCGGCGCTGCTGGAGAAGCTCTCGGGGCTCTCGTTCGAGGAGCTCTGCGCGGAGCAGCTCTTCGCGCCGGCCGGGATGAAGGACGCGACGATGATCGGCTGCCAGGGGCTCGCGCTCGAGCGCGTGCCGAAGGTCGCGCGTGGCGCCGGCTTCTCCGACCGGCCCGCCGACTTCGCGTTCGCCTACGGCAACGAGCTCACGTGGGGCTACCGCGGCTGCGGCGGCATCGTCTGCTCCGCCGCCGACATGGTCGCGTGGGACCGCGCGCTGCGCGACGGCAAGCTCCTCTCGAAGGCGTCGCTCGAGGAGCTCTACAAGCCGGCGCTGAAGGACTACGCGCTCGGCTGGGAGGTGAAGAAGGTGAAGGGCGGCACGCGCGTCGAGCACTCGGGCGGCGTGCAGGGCGTCGTCACCTGGTACCTCCGCCACCTCGACCTCGACTACGTCGTCGCGCTCGCCTGCAGCTGCGAGCCGAAGACCCACCCGAGCCAGATCGCCGAGAAGCTGGCGAAGATCGTCGCCGACGCGAAGTAGGGCGACGCGAAGCAGGCCGCGCGACGCTGCGGACTAGCCCTTCTTCGGCGGCTCGCCGTCGCCCGCCGCGTCGCCGCTCTCATCGTCGTCCTCGTCGGAGTCGTCCTCGTCCTCGTCGTCGAGGTCCTCCTCCGACGTCATGAACTCGGAGAGGTCCTTCACGTCCTTCGGGAAGAAGAGGCCGGCGGCGCGCTCCTCGAAGTTCTCCGCCCCCTCGCCCAGCACCTGCTGCACCGCCTGGTGGAACGCGGCGTCGAGCGCGGTGCCGCGCGCGCGGTTCAGCTTGAGCGCGTAGCGCATGATGTTGATGCCGTCGCGCGTCGAGTAGTGGAGGCTGTGGCGGTGCGCCTCCTGCAGGAAGTTGACGGTCAGCGCCAGCAGGTCGGCGGGCGCGAAGTCGACGTTGTACTGGAGGATCTGCAGTTCCTCGTCGCGCTCGGGGAAGTCGACGAAGACCAGCGGCTGGATGCGCGAGACCATGTACTCGGGCACCTCGTAGGTCGAGGCGTCGTCGTTCATCGTCACGCAGCAGCGGAAGTCGTCGTGCGCCGGGATGCGGACGCCGGCGACGATCGACTCGGCGTAGCGGCGGTGGTCCAGCAGCGGCGCCAGCGACGCCCACGACTTCTCGGGCATCCGGTTGGCCTCGTCCAGGATCGCGACGCCGCCTTCGATCATCGCGCTGACCAGCGGCGACGCGTGGTAGCTGATCTTCCCGGCGCCCGACAGGACCGGCGTGACCAGCAGGTCCTCCGGCCGCGTGTCGGTCGTGCACTGGTAGATCCAGGCCGGCTTGCCGAGCTTCTGCGCCGCCGCCTGCGCCAGCGTCGTCTTGCCCATGCCCGGCTTGCCGATCAGCCGCGGCGTCAGCGGCAGGTCGGTCGTCGTGACGCGCGTCCAGCAGGCGAGGATCTGCTCGAGCAGCTCCTCCTGGCCGATCCAGCGCACCGCTTGCTGGACCGGCTCCGCCAGCGTCAGCGAGATCTCTCCGATCGAGTGGGTGCGCATGGGGCGGGGATGGTAGCGCGCGCGCCGGCGCCCGCCGTGCCGCTGCCCGGTCCGCCGTCGTCGCGCATGCGTTCCTCCATGCGCTCAACCATGGAGCGCACCGATCGCGTCGCGCGCCGCCTGCTCGGCGCGGGCGGGCGCGAGGCCGTCGCGCGCCGCCAGGAACTCGACCACGCGGCGCAGGCTCGCCGGCGGATGGCGCTGTCGCGCGAGCGCGAGCCGGCCGCCGCGTTCCAGCGCGGCGACCTCGAGCGCCGCCGCGTGCGCGCGGCCGGTCGTCACGGCCCAGAGGAGCTTGTTCACGCGGATCGTCTGCTCGATCGGCGGCGACGGCGCCATCGCCAGCGCGCGGTCGAGCCACGGACCGCGCTCGGCGTCGCGCCCCTCGTCGGAGGCGAGCAGCCCGAGGTTGAGGAACGCGCAGGCGCGCCCGTCGACCGTGTCGGCGTGCTTCTCCGCCCGCTCCGACAGCCCCGCGACCTTCGACGCGTCGCCGTGGAACCACTCGATCAGCGACTCGACCAGCCATGCTTCGGCGCACTTGCCGCCGGCGATCGCCTGCGCCTGCGCGAGGAGCTGCCGCGCGACCTTCTCTCTTGCGCGCGCGTCGGGGGCGTCGCGTTCGCCGAACGACGAGAGCCACTCGACGAGGTCGCGGCGCGCGACGCGCAGCCGCGGCGGCGCCTTCACGCCGGCGTGGTTCTGCGCGCGCAGCGCGAGGCGCTCGGCCAGCTCCGCGGCGAAGCGCGGCAGCGCGCCGGGTCCGTGGCTCGACGCGTCGCCGACCTCGGTGCGCTCGGCGACGTCGGGATCGGCGCGGAAGAGCCAGCGGGCGACGCGGACGAGCGTGCGGGCGAGGTCGCGCTCGCTGCGGACGCGCAGCTCGGCGTCGAGCCAGCGGTCGAACGACTTCGGCTTCGCGAGGTCGTAGGGCGGCGGGCCGCGCCGGCCGAAGCGGTCGTGCAGCTCGCCCATCGCGTCGGCGGCGAGCCGCAGCTCGAGGCGCACCGTCTCGAGGAAGGCGTGGCAGCGGGCGCAGCGCGCCGAGTGGCGCAACGTCTCCGCCGCACCGTCGGCGTCGGAGCCGAGCGTCGCCACGGTCAGCAGCGCGCCGCGCCGGCCGGGGCACGGCGGCTCGCGCGAGATCTCGACGAGGACGGTGGCGCCGTCCTTGCCGCCGTCGCGGCCGGTGGTTCGGTCAGCCATCGCGCACCTCCGTGCCTGCCGCGACCCGCCGGTCGACGTCGTCGAAGAGGCGGTCGGCCGCGGCGCGCAGCCGCGCGCCCGCGTCGGCGGGGGAGCGCCGCGCCCGCAGCACCAGGTGGCGGTCGCCCGGCGGCAGCGCGAGGAGCAGGCCGCCGATCCAGCAGCGCAGTCCCGTCGCCTCGAAGCGGACGCGCCGTCCGGTGAGGCGCTCGGGCGTGTCGGCCGTCGGCGTCGCGCCGGGCCGCGGCAGCGACGACGCGCCCATCCAGCGCGAGCGCCGTTCGACGATGCGCGACGCCAGCTCGAGGAGCGCGGCGAACCAGCCGCGCGCGCCGCCGATCGACGCGAGCAGCGCCGAGTCGGCGTCGGCCGCGCCGCCGCGCAGGTAGTGCCGCTGCAGCCGCGCCAGCGCGGCCGCGAGCACGTCGTGGCCGTCGCACGGGAGCGCGTCGCGTTCGAGCCGCTGCGCGATGGCGGCCTGCAGCCGCGGCGCGTTGAGGCGGCAGAGGCGGGAGAAGGCGGCGCGCGCGAAGCCGCCGCCGATCAGCCGTTCGTGGAGGTCGCGCGTGAGCGCGTCGACCGGCTCGCGGCCCGTCGTGCGCGCCGCCGGCGCGTCGGCGCCGCGCTCGTCGGCCGGCGCGAGCGCCGCGGCGCTCCCGCCGGACCGGAAGTTCTTCCCCATCCTCGACATCGCTCATCCCCGCTTCCGGAACCGGACGATGGGGCGAGTCGCGCGAGGTGTCAAGGCGTGGCGCAGGAAGCGACTTCCCGATTGGCGTTTGCCGCAACTTGGAGCTTCATCCACGCGGCGGGCGGACGATCCTAGGGACGGACGCGACCCTTGGCCGGCGCGCACCGCTCGACCAGGAACGAGACATGAATCGGCCCATCACCCACACCCAGCGCAGCCGCCGACAGCGCGGCATGTCGATCCTCGAGGTCACCGTCGCTTCGGTGATCCTCGCGGTCGGCATCGTCAGCCTCACCAGCGTCGCCGCGACCAGCGCGCGGCTCCACCAGTCGGGCGTCATGAAGGCGGCCGCGCTGAGGAGCCTCGAGGCGGAGGTCGCGACGATCGAGAGCACCGACTTCGCGGCGCTCCAGGCGCTGGACGGGACGACCTTCGCGGTCGAAGCCGCGGCGCAGTCGACGAACGTCGGCGCGAACGGCGCGCCCGCGGCGGGCGCGATCGCCGTCACGGCGCCGACCGGAAACGCCGCGGAGCTCCTCGAGGTCACCCTGTCGCTGACGTGGCGCGGGATGAACGGCGACCACACGATGCAGCGGCGCCTGCGCCGCTCGCGGCTGGGGGGCTGACCATGAACCGGCGACTCCAGCGCGGCACGTCGCTCCTCGAGGTGTCGATCTCGACCGCGATCCTCGCGTTCCTGGTCTTCGCGGCGGCGCACGCCTCGAGCGTCGCGATCTCGACCGCCGACGACGTCAACGTCCGCGACGCCACCACCGGCGGCGAGCGGCGCAACGCCTCGCGCTTCGAGGGACAGCTGCTCTCGGTGAGCCTCTCGTCGCTCCAGGGCATCCCGTCGAACCAGGGCGTCGCGGTCGAGCCGATGCTGGAGAAGGTCGACTACCAGGAGCTGCAGTTCCGCCGCGTGGTCGGCTACGAGAAGGGCGCGATCACCTACGAGCCGGCGCTCGGCACCGCGGCCGCGCGCCTCTATCGCTCGGTCGATCCGAAATCCGGCTACGGCACGCTCGTCCTCGAGAACCGCGGCCAGTCCTCGACGCTGCTTTCCGACGTCCGTTCGGTGGTCTTCCGTCTCGTCGACTCGACGCTGACGATCGAGGTCACCACCGGAAGCGGACACGACGCACCGATCACCCGCACGACCAACCTCGTGCTGAGGGTTCCGTGAGGAGCCGACGATGAATCCCCGACTTTCGCGGCGCGGCAACGCGCTGCTGCTGGCCCTGGGCGCGACCACGACCCTGATCGTCGCGGCGGGCACGCTGCTGGTCGCCGTGACGCAGGAGCGCACCGCGACGGAGCAGTCGATGGTCAACGCGCAGGCGCGCGACGCGTCCACCTCGGGCGCCGAGGACGCGCTGGCGCGGCTCTCCACCGACCCGAAGTTCGAGGGCGCGTTCGCGGTCGACATGGGCGGCTCGACCGCCGACGTGACCGTCGTCGACTGGACCGACGACGGCGTCGACAACGACAACGACGGCACGAAGGACGAGGCCGACGAGGAGGACATGATCCTCGTCACCTCGACCGGCCGCTCGAACGAGACGCTCGACAAGAACGGCAACCTGATCGACCTGCCGACGCGCCACGCGCACAGCGTGACCGAGGTGATCCTGCGGAGGACCGACCTCAACCTGGCCGCCAACCAGGCGGTCTACGTCGACGACCCCGCCGCCCTCTTCAAGTTCGCCGGCACGGCGTTCCTCATCAGCGGCAACGACACGAACATGGACGGCTCGAAGGGGCCGAACGCGGCGCTGCCCGGCATCGGCACGGTCGGCAACCCGGCGGGCATCATTTCGCAGCTCAAGGCGACCCAGAAGGACAAGGTCATCGGCGACGGCGGCCCGCCCAGCGTGGCGAAGGTCACCGACATGGACCTGATGACGACGATGGACTTCCTGAAGCCGCTGGCGACCAAGGTCTTCGGCGGTCCGAGCGACTCCTACAGCGGCGACCTCGGCGACCTGAAGAACGAGAAGCCGATCGTCGTCCACGCCAAGGGCAGCCTCAAGCTCAACGGCAACACGACCGGCTGCGGCATCCTGATCGTCGACGGCGACGTCGACTTCAACGGCACCTTCGACTTCGCCGGGATCATCTACGCGTCGGGCGCGATCCGCTTCAACGGCGGCGGCGGCGGCAAGAACCTGCGCGGCGCCCTCTTCACGCTCGGCGCGGTGAGCGGCGACGACATCACGATCAACGGCTCGGTCGACCTGCGCTACAGCTCGGAGGCGATCGCGCTGGTCAACGAGCAGCTGTCCGGCGGCGTGGAGGTCCTCTCGTGGCGGCGCAAGTGACCTTGCGACCGACGGCCGCCCTCGCGGCGGCGCTCCTCGCGGTCGCGGTCGCGGCGCCCCTCGCGGGCGCTGCGGCCGTTGGCGGTTCCGGCGGGCAGGCGCCCGCGGCGAACGCGGCCGCCGCGAAGGCGCCCGCGCCGAAGGGGCCGCAGCTCGAGCGCGTGAAGCTCCAGGCGTCGGCGAAGGAGCTCGCCGGCTGGCGGCTCGGCGCCGAGGCGGACGGCTCGTTCGCGCTGCTGCAGGACGACGGCAACGTCGCGTGGCTGAAGTCGCAGCCCGAGCCGAAGTGGCTCGAGCGCGCGGAGCGGCCGCTGGCCGAGGTGCCTTCGGGCCACCTCGTCGCGGCGCTCGAGCACGCGCAGGAGACGGTGCGCGACCGCTGCGAGGAGCTCCTCGTCGCGCAGGGTCCGGCGGCGTCGCCCGCGCTCGGCTCGGCGCTCCTCGCGCCGTCGGTCGAGATGCGCCGGCGCGCGCTCGCCGTGCTGGCGGAGAAGCCGGCGAAGCAGTGGAAGGCGCGCGTGCGCGAGCGGCTGAACGACGACGAGAAGTCGGTGCGCCGCTCGGCGCTGGCCGCCTACGCCGCGCTCAAGCCGGACGACCTGTTCGCGGTCTGCTGCGACCTGCTGCGCCACGACGGCGCGAGCGAGGTGCGCCACGACGCGATCGGCCACCTCGGCCGCAGCGGCGACGTGCGCGCGATCGATCCGCTCTTCGAGCACTTGAACGGCTGCGACGACCGCAGCTTGCGGCTCGTGACCTTCGACGCCCTCAAGCGCCTCACCGGCATGGGCTTCAAGCGCGAGGAGGCCGACTGGCGCGCCTGGTGGGCGAACCACCGCGACGAGACGCTGGCGCGCGCGGCCGAGGGCAAGAAGAAGGACCGCGAGTAGCGGCCGCGCGGCTCACCGCTTCGCGTCGGCCAGCAGCGCGTCGATGGCGGCGTCGAGCTCGGCCTGCTCGGGCAGCCCGCGCCACTTGCGCCGGATCACGCCGCCCGCATCGAGCAGGTAGAGCGTCGGGAAGGCGCGCACCTCCCACTGCCGGACGATCGGCCCGCGGGCCGGCTCGCCGTCCATGAAGCTGCGCCACGGCACGGGCCGCGCCGCGAAGAGCGAGTCGAGCGTCGCGCTCGGCGGGTCGCAGTTCACGCCGACGCGCACGAAGGGCTGCGCCGCGCGCTTCGCGACCTGCTCGCGCGCCTGCGGCAGCGCGGCGACCCACTCCTCGCACCAGTAGGCCCAGAACTCGAGCAGCACGACCTTGCCGCGCTGCTCGGCCAGCGTCATCTCGCGCCCCTCGCGGTCGCGGCCGGCGATCGGCGGCGCCTCGCAGCCGACGCGCAGGTGGCGCAGCGCGAAGCGCGCCGACTCGGCGTGGTCGGCCCATGCGCCGCCGAGCGGGCTCTCCTGCGCGCCGTGCTCCTGCGTGAACGCGTCGAGCGCCCGCTCGAGCTTCGCGAGGCCGGGCTCGTCGAGCGTGCCGTCCCATTCGCGGTCGCGCGCGCGGGCGATCATCCGCCAGCGCGACGCCGCCTTCACCGCGGGCGAGCGCGTCGCCGCGTCGATGGCGACGACCAGCGCCTCGCCCTTCGCCTTCAGCCACGGCGGCACCTGGACGTAGAGCAGCAGCGGCGCCATGCGCGGATCGTCGGCGTGGCGCGTCGCGAGCGGCGCGGTCGCCTCGTCCCAGAGCGCGATGGCGGCGGGATCGTCGACCGAGCCGGCGAGGTCGGCCGCGAAGAGGCGCGCGTCGAGCGCGTCGGGCCGCGCGCCGTCGGCCGGCGGCTTCGCGTCCTGCGCCACCGCGATCGCGAGCGCGCGGCGGGTGAAGTCGGCGACCTCCGCGGCGGTCAGCCAGCGCCCCTCCTTCTGCGCCGCCGCGACGTGCGCATCGAGCTCCGCCTTCAGCGCGGCCAGCGGCGCGACGGGCTTCGCCGCCTCCTGCGCCGCAGGGGCCGCGAGCGCCGGAACGACGAGCGGCGGCGGGGCGGTCGTCCCGCCCGCGCCGCCGCCTTGCAACACGATCATCAGCAGGAGGCTGCCCACGCGCTTCGCTCCAACGGGGTCGTCGTCGCGTCGCGCAGAGAGTAGCCCGCCGGTCACTCCGCCCCGGCCTTGCCCTTCTTCGGCGCGCCCTTCGGCGCCGAGGCTGCCGCGGCCTTCGCCTCGGCGACCAGCTTCTCGATCTTCGAATCGAGCTCGGCCTCGTCCGGTCCGCCGAGCCACTTCTCGCGCAGCGTGCCGGTGTGGTCGATCAGGTAGAGCGTCGGCCAGCCGTTGACCATCCAGGCGCTCGAGATCGGACCCGACGTTCCGGTCGGACCGTTCCAGAAGCTGCGCCAGGTGATCTGCTCTTCCTTGAACTTCGGCTTCATCGCGGCGAGGTCGGAGTCGCTGTTCACGCCGATCAGGGCGAACGGCTCATCCTTCATCTTGTTCACGAGCGACCGCTCGTGCGGGAACATGGCCCGGCAAGGGCCTCACCAGTACCCCCAGAAGTCGAGCAGCACCACCTTGCCGCGGTACTCGGAGAGCTTGAAGTCCACGCCGTCGAGGTCGGCCGCCGCGATCTCCGGCGCGACCTTGCCGATCTTGAGGTTCACGATCGCGTTCGCGGCGTTCTTGGCCCACTCGCCGTAGGTGCCGCCGCGGAGGTTGGCCGCCGCGCCGTGCACCTTCGCGAAGGCGTCGAGCTCGGCGACGAGCTTCTTCTCGCCCGCCTCGTCGAGCGGCGCATCGCCCGCCGCACGGACGCGCTCCGACAGCGGCTGGAACGCGTAGGCCGCCTGCACCGCCGTGCTCTTCGAGCCCTTGAGCTGCTTCGCGTAGTCGTCGGCCTCGCGCTTCACCGCCTTGCTCGACGGGATGGCCATCGCCATCGACGCCATGCGGTCGTCGTCGAGGAAGTCGGCGAAGAGCTTCTTCGCGGCGTCGCGCCACGCGCCGACCGACTTCTCGCTCGTCGGCGTCACGTAGGGCGAGCTCGAGAGCTGCAGCACCTGCTGGAGCGCCTCGAACTCGGCCGGCTCGCCCGAGCTCACGTCGTAGATCTTCCAGCAGCGGTCGATCAGCGCCTGGAGCTCCTCCTCGCTGATCAGCGCCGGCCGGACGCCGGCGGGCGCCCCTTGCGGAGGCGGCTTCGCCGAGTTCGCGCGCAACGTCGCGAAGTACGCGTCGTTGATCGCCTTGACCGTGTCGTCCCCCTCTTGCGCGCGGCCCAGCGGGCCGGCGCCGAGGAGGAGCGCGGTCGTCAACAACCAGCTCCTCATCGCGAGTCTCCTTCCTTCGCGCGCGCCTGGCGGCGGGCGCTTCCGTGGTCGAGCGGCGCGAGCGTAGCCGTCGTGGGCGCCGTCGTGTGGTGTCGCTGCGTGTCGGCGCGGATCGCCTGCTTCGTACGATCCCGGCCGATGACCGAGAGCCTCCCGATCCTTTCGCTGGCGGCCGCCGACGGCTCCGAGGGCGGCGCCTTCTCCGAGGCGCTCCATACGGCGTGGCGCGACCATGGTTTCGTGGGCATTTCCGACCACGGAGTTCCCGATCGCGTGGTGCGAGACGCGCTCGCGACCGCCCGGGCGCTCTTCGCCCTGCCCGACGCGACGAAGCGGCAATACGAGGTCGCCGGCGGGGCGGGGCAACGCGGCTTCACGCGGCTCGGCGTCGAGCGGGCGCGCGACCAGGAGCGGCCCGACCTGAAGGAGTTCTGGCACGTCGGCCGCGAGGTCGCGCGCGACGATCCGCTCGCCGCGATCCTGCTGCCGAACCTCTGGCCGCGCGAGGTCGCCGGCTTCGAGGCGGCGCAGCGGGCGCTCTTCCGCTCGCTCGAGGAGCTGGGCGGGCGGCTGCTGGCCGCGCTGGCGCCGACGCTCGGGCTGCCGCGCGACTGGTTCGCGCGCCGCATCGCGCGCGGCAACTCGATCCTGCGGGCGATCCACTACCCGCCGCTGACGCGGGAGACGCGGCAGGTGCGCGCCGCCGCCCACGAGGACATCAACCTGATCACGCTGCTGGTCGGCAGCGACGAGCCGGGCCTCGAGATCCTCGCGCGCGACGGGACGTGGACGGCGGTCACGACGCTCCCCGGCACGATCGTCGTCAACGTCGGCGACATGCTGCAGCGGCTGACCAACGGCGTGCTGCCGTCGACGACCCATCGCGTGGTGAATCCGCCGCCGCCGTGGGACGCCCGCTCGCGCTACTCGATCCCCTTCTTCCTCCACTTCGATCCCGACGTCGTGATCGAGACCTTGCCGAGTTGCGTGACGAAGGAGCGACCCGCGCGCTGGCCGCTGCCGATCCGCGCCCACGACTATCTGGAAGAGCGGCTGCGCGAGATCGGGCTGAAGGCGTAGCTCCCGTCAGGCAGGCAGCGGGCAGGTGCAGCCGAGGCCTTTCAGCTTGGCGAGCAACGGTTGGGTCGCGGGCGTCGCGGCGACGGTGGTGGCGGCGAGCTCGGGGGCGAGCTGGCGGCAGAGCTTCTTGCGGCGGCCGTCGTCGGCGCCGGCGGCGCAGAGGTCGAGCGCGGCGGCGTGGCGGTCGAGGCCGGCGGCGCCATCGTCGGGGCGGCGCAGCAGCTCGAGGCGCGCCCAGTCGTTCATCGCTTCGGCGTAGCGCGGCTGGTTCAGCAGCGCGTTCTTCAGGAACTCCTCGGCGCGATCGAGCGCGGCCGCCCGCTCCTCCGCGCGCGCCGCCAGCGCCGCGAGCTCGATCCACGCGTTCGCCGCGTTGTCGTAGGGCAGCGGATAGGCGGCGCGCGCCTTGATCGCCGTGTCGCAATGGCGCAGCGCCTCCTCGAGCCGCGCGCGGCGGCGCGGGTCGCCGGCCGGGAGCTGCCGCGCCCACTCGAGGTGGAGGTTCCCGAGGTTGTTCCACGCCGCGAAGTAGAGGGGGTTCGCGCGCGTCGCGAGCTGGTAGTGGCGGATCGCGCGGTCGCGCAGCCGCCCCGCCTCCTCCAGCAGCGCCGCGCGCCCCGCCTCCTCGCCCGCCGCCGCCTGCCGCGCGAGGCGCTCGCTGTCCTGGTGGCAGATGAAGGCGTACGCCTTCTGCACCACGTCCTTGCCCGGCGCGAGGTCGAGCGCGCGCGCCGCGTGGAAGCGCGCCTCCTCGATCACGCGCGGCTCGGCGTTCCCGTGGCGATGGAACGCCTGCCCCTGCGCGTTCGCGAGTCCCGACAGCGCGTACGCCTTGAGCTCGACGTCGGAGCAGAGCGACGCGGTCCGGAAGCGCTCGATCGCGACGGCGTTGTCCTTCCCGCTCAGCCGTACGTAGTGGAGCACGCCGAGGTTGTAGGACGCCGCCGCGTTGTTGCGCTCGTGCTTCAGCGCCTCCTCGTAGCAGGCGCGCGCCCGCTCCCACGCGTCGTCGCTCTCGACGTCGAGGAACTCGACGTAATGGGCGAGGCCGGCGACCCACGCCTTGAGCGCGCGCCACGACTTGAAGTGGGGCGACTCGGAGAGCTCGAGATAGACCTTGTAGGCCAGCTCCTCGACGAGCTCCGGCAGCGTCGAGCGCTCGCCCGCCTTGCCGCGCGCCTCGAGGACGCGCATCACGCGCCGGCCGTCGGCCCTGGTCCGGAAGCCGTCGAGCGTGAGCTGCAGGAAGAGGTGGTCGCCGAGCGTCAGCGCCGTGCCGCGCAGCTTCGCCGGCTGCGCCAGCGGCAGCAGCTTGAAGAGCAGCGTCGCGACGCGGCCGACGAGCTCGCCGTAGCGGCCGAGCTCGAGCGAGGCGAGCAGCTTGATCTCCTCGTCGATCGGCTGCTGGAACGCCGGCACCTCGTAGCTCGGGTTCCAGAGCTCGAAGCGGCGGATCGACCGCTCGTGGACCGACTGGATCTCCCGGATGCGATGGAGCAGCAGGCTCGCGAGGCTGTGGCCGAGGTCGCCCTCGTCGCCGCCGGTGCGGTCGAGCCACGGCTCGAAGACGATCGCGTGGCGCCGCTGCCACCACCACTTGAGGCAGAGCAGCAGCGCCGCCGCGCCCAGCAGCGGCAGCAGCGCGCCGCCGGCGAACTCCCACGCCTTCGCCAGCGCGTCGCGGATCGTCGAGAGCCACTGCTCAGGCATCGCGTCGCAACCCCCTCACGACCGCGGCTCCCGCCAGCAGGGCGACCGCCGCCGCCGCGGCCGCCTCGCGCGGCCGGCCCAGCACGGCGAGTCCGGTCGCGACGAGGAGAGCGTACGTCGCCGCGGTCGAGACGAGCCACCGCAGGAGGTCGGGGCGCAGCGACGCGCCCGGCGCGCCGGCCGCGGCCGCGACCGGGCCCCACGCGCCGCCGGGTCGCACGCGCCGGTGGAAACGGATCAGCGTCTCCATCGCGCACGGCCGCGTCGCCAGCGTCGTCGCGACCCACGCGACCGTCGTGACCGCGACGACCAGGAGCAGGCGCGGCCACCCGTCGGCGACGCGCGCCGCGACCGGCGGCAGACGGGCGACCGCGCACGTCGCGATCGACGCGGCCAGCGCCGCGATCTCGCTCCACGCGTTGACGCGCCACCAGAGCCAGCGGGCCAGCAGCACGGCGCCGGTGCCCGCGGTGAACTCCCACACCAGGCTCCAGCCGTCCCCCGCGCGCGCCAGCGACGCGGTCACGACCCCGCCGGCGAGCGCGACGACGACGACGGTCGCGCGCGCCACCGCCACCTGCGCGCGCGGCGACGACGCGCGGCCGCGCCGCTGCTGCAGCGGCAGCCAGAGGTCGTTCACGAGGTAGCTCGCCGAGAGGTTGAGCAGCGAGGTGATCGTGCTCATGTAGGCGGCCAGGAACGACGCGACCACCAGCCCGAGCAGGCCCGACGGCAGAAAGCGGAAGAGCCACGGATAGGCCGATTCGGCGTCGAATCCGGCGATCGGCGCGGCGCCCGGCGGCAGCGGCGAGCCGTCGGCGGCGAGGCCGGCGAAGCGCGGCTCGAGGCAGAGCGCGGCGAGGCCGGCGACGATCCACGGCCACGGCCGCAGCGCGTAGTGGAAGACGATGTACCAGAGCGTGCCGCCGCGGGCGTGGCGCTCGTCCTTCGCCGCGAACATCCGCTGCGCGACGTAGCCGCCGCCGCCCGGCTCGGAACCGGGGTAGTAGACGGCCCACCACTGCACCACCAGCGGCACGACCAGCAGCGCGACGACGTCGCCGCCGCGCGGCAGGAGCGGCAGGAAGTCGCGCCCGCTCGCCGCCTCGAGCGACGCGACGCGCGCGAGCATGGCGTCGAGCCCACCGCACTCGCGCACGCCGAGCCACGCGACCGCGACCGCGCCCACCATCGCGACGACGAACTGCAGCACGTCGGTCGCGACGACGCCCCAGAGCCCCGACGCCGCCGTGTAGAGCAGCGTCACGACGATCAGCACGCCGACCACGAACCCCTCGTGCGCGAGGAGGCCGCTGTCCGGCAGCACGGCGCGCAGCACCTTCTCCATCGCCTTCGTGACCCAGCCGAAGACGATCGAGTTGAGCAGCAGGCCGAGGTAGAGCGCCTTGAAGCCGCGCAGCCCCGCCGCCGCGCGCCCGTCGTAGCGCAGCGCGATCAACTCGACCTCGGTCGTCAGCTCGGCGCGCCGCCACCAGCGCGAGAAGACGAAGACGGTGAGCGTCCCGCCGACCAGGAAGCTCCACCAGACCCAGTTCTTCGCGACGCCCGCCGTGAGCACGAAGCCGGCGACCACCAGTGGCGTGTCGGACGCGAAGCTCGTCGCGATCATCGACGTGCCGAGCGCCCACCACGGCAGGTCGCGCCCCGACAGGAAGTAGTCGTCGAGGCTCTGGCCCGAGCGGCGCGTGAACCAGACGCCGACGCCGAGCGACAGGGCGAGGAAGGCGACGACGACGGCCCAGTCGAGGGGCGCGAGGGTCATGACGATCGCGTCCGCGCCGCCCGCCGTCGCTCCACTCGACCCTCCTCGCCGCGCCGTCAGGCGGGCGCGCGGACGCTACCGCGCCGCGGGCCCGTAGCCTCTCGCGCCTCCGATCGTCCCGTCCGTTCCGTGGAGCGCGCGCGATGGCGCCGTCCTTTCGCTGGTCCGTCGCACGCCGCGTCGCCGCCGTCGCCGCCGTCGCGCTGGCGCTCCAGTGCGCGTCGCCGCCGTCGCGGCCGCGCTTCGTGCCGCCCGCGGCCGACCTCGCGTGGCTGCGCGAGCTGCAGGAGGCCGTGATCGAGGCGGCGCGCGCGCCCGCGCCGGCGCTCGGCCCGGGCGAGCGGCTGGTCACGCCGGCCGGGCTCGGCGGCTATCCGGCTTTCTGGATCCGCGACTTCTCGATGGCGTGCGACGGCGGCGCGATCGGCCGCGACGAGATCGTGCGCCACCTCCGCGTGATCGCCGCGTCGCAGAACGGCGCGGCCGAGCGACGGCTCGCCCACGGACTCGTCGTGCCGCCGTTCGCCGTGCCCGACCACGTGACGCTCGACGGCGGCGCCGTCTTCTTCCCCGGCACCTACGCGAGCGGCGACGACCAGGGCTCCGGGCGCTACGGCGTCCGCCCGCCGCAGGACGACGGCTTCGAGTTCGTCCACGTCGCGTGGCATGCGTGGAAGGCTGGCGCGCCGGCGACGCTGCTGCGCGAGCCGATGGCGGGCCGGCCGCTGCTCGAGCGGCTGCGCGACGCGTTCGCGGTCGCGCCCGTCGATCGGGCCGGCGGCGCGGTCGTGACGGACGGCGACGCGCGCGCGGTCGGCTTCGGCTTCTGCGACGCGATCGTGCTGACCGGCGCGCTCCTCTTCCCGACGCTCCTGCGCGAACGCGCGGCGCTGGAGCTCGCCGAGCTCTCCGACGCGTGCGGCGAGCCGCCTGCCGTCGCCGACCGCTGGCGCGCCGAGGCGGCGACGATCCGCGCGGCGCTCGCGACGACGTTTCGCGATCCGGCCGGCAGCGGCTTCCTGCTCGCGGCGACCGGCGTCGGCCGGCAGCGCGACGTCTGGGGGACCCTCTTCGCGCTCGAGCGCGGCGTGCTCGAGCCCGCCGCCGCGGCGGCCGCGCGGCGCGCCGTCGCCGACGCCGCGCGGCGCGGGACGATCGCGCTCGACGCGGCGGTACGCCACGTGCCGACCGACGGCGACGCGCGCGCCGACTCGGCGTGGGAGCGCGCCGACGGCGTCGCGGTCGGGAGCTACCAGAACGGCGCGTGGTGGCACGCGCCCGCCGGCTGGCTGATCGCGGCGCTGGCGGAGGAGGAGCCCGAGCTCGCGGCGCGCCTCTTCGCGGAGTTCGTCGGCCACCTGCGGCGCGACGACTTCCGGCTCGGGCCGGGCCACGGCGCGCCGTGGGAGTGCTTCGGCCCCGGCGAGCCGGGCGCCCGCTACGCGCAGAACGGCGCCTACGTCGCGTCGATCGCGCTGCCGCTCGCCTCGTTCGCGCGGCTCACGTCGCGCTGAGCCTGCGCACCAGCGTGCGCCACTGCTCGAGCGGCTCGAAGCGGCGGCGCGGCGCGGCGGCGGACGCGGCGAGGCCGCCCGCGACCAGCGCGTCGCGCACGCCGTCGTGCGCGCGGCCGCAGGTGGCGACGCAGGCGGCCGGGTCGCGCGCGATCGCGGCGTCGGCGTCGCGCAGGAAGGCGCGCAGGTCGCCGTCGCCGCGGAAGAAGCAGGGCTGGATCGCGACCTGCTCGTCGAACCACGCCGTCGTCGCCGCGTCGGGGCCGTGATGCCACGCGCAGCTCGCGACGCAGCAGGCGAGCTCGTCGAGGAAGAGCGCGCGGCCGCGTTCGCCGCCGAGGTCGAACGGGATCGCGGCCGCGGCGGTCGCGTGGTCCTTCGCGACGCGGCCGAGCAGCACCACATGGGCGAGCTCGTGGACGAGGTTCGGGAAGCCCTGCACCTCGACCACGAAGGGCAGGCGCGCCGCATCGCCGCCGGCCGCGACCGCCTCGCCCGGCTCGCGCGGCCGCACGCAGTTGTCGGCGTCGGCGAAGAGGCGCACCTCCGCGCCGCGCGCCGCGAGCCAGCGCGCGGCGGCGGCGAAGAGCGCGCCGTCGTCGGCGCCCGGAGCGTCGCCGCCCGCCACGACTAGCGCGCCCCGGCTCCGCGCACGACCTCGCCGCCCTTCATCACCCACGCGATCCGCTCGAGCTCGGTGATGTCGGCCAGCGGGTCGCCCGCGGTGGCGACGAGGTCGGCGAAGAGGCCGGGCGCGACGCGGCCGACGCGGTCGGACCAGCCGATCAGCTCGGCGGCGTCGCGCGTCGCCTGCTCGATCGCCTCCATCGGCGGGACGCCCGACTGCACGCGCAGCGCGAACTCGCGCCCGTTCAGGCCGTGCGGGAAGACGCCGGCGTCGGTGCCGAAGGCCATCTTCACGCCGGCGGCGTGGGCGCGGCGGACGGAGTCGCGGCAGAGCGTCGCGATCTGCTTCGCCTTCGCGAGCTGGTTGGCCGGGATCGAGTCGCCCGCGTTCTCGAGGATCCAGGCGCCGACGTAGAGCGTCGGCACCAGCGTCGTGCCGCGCTGCTTCGCGGCCGCGATCCCGTCGGCGTCGATCAAGCTGGCGTGCTCGATCGAGTCGACGCCCGCCTCGATGGCGCGCAAGATCCCCTGCGCGCCGTGGGCGTGGGCGGCGACCTTGCGCTGCGCCATGTGCGCCTCGTCGACGGCGGCGCGCAGCTCGGCCGGCGTGTACTGCGGCGCGCCGACCGACTCCTCGTTGGAGAGGACGCCGGCCGTCGCCGCGAGCTTGATCAGGTCGGCGCCCTGCTTGAGCTCGGTGCGGATCAGCTTGCGGATCTCGTCCTCGCCGTCGGCGATGCCGCTGAAGCCGTGGAACTCGAGGAAGGGCGAGAGGTGGCTCTCGTCGAAGTGGCCGCCCGTCGCGCCGACGCCCATCGCGGCGACGCGCATGCGCGGTCCCGCGATCGTCCCGCGGTCGATCGCGTCGCGCAGCGCGACGTCGACGTAGCCCGACGCTCCGACGTCGCGCACCGTCGTGAAGCCGGCGTCGAGCGTCGCCTTCGCGTGGCGGTGGGCGACGATCGCGTGGTCGATGAACGAACGCGTGGCCAGCGTCTCGTGCTCGCCGCCGAACTGGCCCATCTGCATCGTCAGGTGGGTGTGGCAGTCGATGAGGCCGGGCAGCACGGTGGCGCCGGCAAGGTCGATCACCGTCGCGTCGGGCGGCTCGGCGACGTCGCGCCCGACGGCGACGATCTTGTCGCCCTCGATCACGACGCGCGCCTGCTCGATCGGCGCCGCGCCGCTGCCGTCGATCAGGCGGCCGCAGCGGACGACGACCTTGCGCGGCGGGCCGGCGGCGTCGTTGGGCGCCGCGACGAGCACGGCGAGGAGGAGGGGGGCGAGCGGCACGGCGATCTCCTGGTGGGGGCGACGGGGGCCGCCCACTTTGCCGGCTGCCCGGGGCCGCTGTCGAAAAGGGCCGCGAGAGCGGCCAGATGCAACGATCGGGAGGGCGGGCAGTCGTGTCGCCTCGGACGGATGCCCGCGGCAGAGCTACAACCACGCCCGACCGTACCGCGAGAACCGCGGTCGACGAACGAGAGAGAGAGGGGTGCCGACATGCGACATGCGCTTCGCATCGCGCTTTCGGGTCTCGTGGTGGCCTCGATCGCCGCCGCCCAGGTCGGGCCGCCGCCGGTGCCCGGCACGACGTCGAAGGCGCCTCCGCTCCAGGCCGTCGCGGCGAACCGCACGAGCGTGCAGCTCTCCTGGTCCGATCCGTTCCCCAACGAGAAGGGCTTCGAGCTGCAACGCGCCGTCGGTTCGGGGAGCTTCACTCCGCTCGCGCTCCTGCCCGCCGACCGGACCAGCTACCTCGATCCGTCGGCCACGGCGGCGACGACGTTCCACTACCGGCTGCGCGCCCGGTTCGCGGGCGGCGTCTCGGGTTGGTCGAACGTCGCGGTCGCGACGACGCCGGCGAACCGCCTCCCGACGATCACCTGCAACTTCCCGCAGGGCGCGGAGTTCCAGCTCGTCCCGTCGACGCTGTCGAAGCGCG
>Ga0315910_10000146_pt1 | contig 86888 bp, 70 predicted proteins | sample EdamamesoilMG_FD_204470 | JGI IMG/M metagenome (GOLD analysis project Ga0315910, IMG submission 204470) | Garden soil microbial communities collected in Santa Monica, California, United States - Edamame soil | ecosystem: Environmental > Terrestrial > Soil > Garden | place: USA: California...
TGATGCTGATATTCTTTTTCATATTGTATTAAAGTCGGGTGTATTAAGCGTTAGATTTTGTGATCATGTGAGTGGAATGCACGAGTTCATCCCAGGTCTCGGTAAGTTTCCCTAAAAATTTACTTCCCTTGTCGGTAAGGGTATAATATTTTCTGGGCGGCCCCGATTTAGATTCAATCCATTTGTATTCGAGGAGGCCTGCATTTTTCAGGCGGGTTAAGAGTGGATAAAGCGTACCTTCCACCACAATTATTTTTGCTGCCGTAAGTTCATCCAGCATATCCGAAGCATACACTTCGCCTCGCGAAATAATGTGGAGGATGCAGTATTCCAGTATTCCCTTTCTCATTTGTACTTGCGTGTTTTCAAGGTTCATACATCCCTGGTTAAAGTTCAATTCTGATGCTATATACGGCTTAGTACTATGCATGGCCAAGTACTTTATAAAAATTTTCAAAAAAGTTTAGAAAACCAGCTTTTTAGCTCCTTTTTAAGGTTTCTTACGTAGACCTTCCGGGTATAAATCCTGGCTTTTGAAAAATTGGCCACCTTGGTTTGGTACCACAGGCTGGTTATTTTTGCTGATTGGATAATGAAGAAGGTAGCTGTTTTAGGTCTGTTTCTTTCCGTTTTGATTCAAGTCAACGCGCAGGTTGGCAACGAATGGATCAACTTCAGTCAATCGTACTTTAAAATTCCGGTAGGCAAGGATGGTATTTACAAACTTGCGCATGCCGATTTGCTGGCGGCAGGTTTTCCGCTGAATAGCGACCCCCGAAATATTCAATTGTTTCATCGGGGTGTTGAACAGGCTATTGCTATTGAAGGCGAACAGGATGGACAATTCAATACGGCAGACTTCCTCGAATTTTTCGGTCAGCGAAACGATGGCACCCTCGATGCCGAACTTTACAAACCATCATTGGCACAACCGCACAGGTTTTACAACTTATATAACGACACGACCAGTTACTTCTTAACGGTTGGATCTACGACTGGAAAACGAATCAGTACATTTTCCGAAATCAACGGAGCATTACCTGTGGAAACCTATCACACCGATGAAAAATTATTGGTGCTTACCAATAGCTATTCAGCCGGGAATGATAATGGAACCGAAATATGGAATACCTTTTTTGATCAGGGTGAAGGCTGGACAGGTACGCTCATCAATCTCAATCAGTCTGTTGACTACACGCTTACTGGAATTAACAATGGCGCTACTACAGCGGGTGTTCCTCAACTTGAGTTGATGCTGGTAGGAAGACGAGGATCACCTCACCGCGCAGAAATTTATGTGGGTGCCTCCCTTCGTCTGCTGACCACGGTTGATTTTAATGGTTTCGAAACATACACCGTAAATCAAACCATCGATTGGGCTGACATTGCGGGCGATGGAAAACTTACCGTGCGCGTTAAAACTATCGGTACCGGTGGGCCCGATCGGTTGAGTGTTTCATACATCAAATTAAAATATCCGCAAACGTTTAATGCTGCAGGCGAAACCGAGAAGGTGTGGATACTGGCGGAGAACAGTACTGATAAATCATCAATCGAAATTCAGAACGCACCGGTGGCAACGCGCGTATTTGATGTTACAGATCCAGCCAATGTTAGCGTTATCGGTACTACTACATCGGGCACACTAAATGCAGTAGTACCCTTGACCGGTACCCCGCGAAAAATTTTTACAACAAGCATTTCACGAACACCCGTCATCAAGCGCGTTACGTTTCGTTCCATCAATCCGGCAAATCACAACTATATTGTTATCAGTCATCCGCTGTTGCATAAACCTGCTGGTGGTTATGCCGATCCGGTAAAAGCATATGCAGGTTATCGGGCTTCTACAGCGGGTGGTGGATTTGATACGCTGGTTGTGGATATGCCGCAGCTATACGATCAATTCAGTTATGGCGAGCAAACACCTGTAGCCATTTATCGCTTCATGAAGTACCTGGCAGCTACCAACGTTCCGGAATATCTTTTTATAATAGGCAAAGGGCTTGATGTGTATTACAACTACTATCGCAACCCATTAGCCACTGCGTTTACACGGTATAAGGATTTTGTTCCAAGCGCTGGCTACCCGGCATCCGATGCATATTTTACGGTAGGACTAGCAGGCACTACGTATGAGCCTGCTGTGCCCACCGGCCGGATTACTGCCACTACTTCCACTGAAGTAGCGGCTTACCTTGAAAAAGTAAAGGAAGCCGAAGTGCTTCCTTTTGATGCACTCTGGCGGAAAAATTTACTGCACCTCAGCGGAGGTATTGAGGAAGGAGAGCCTGAAATGTTTCGGGCAATACTTGAAAATTATGCCACTGTTGCAAAAGGCTATCACCTGGGCGGGAAAGTATCAGCCATCGCCAAGCGATCAACCGATATTGAACTGATTAATATTGCTGATGAAATAAACAACGGACTAAACCTCGTTACATTCTTCGGACATTCATCACCCTCTACCCTCGACTTTGATATTGGCTTTGTTACTGATCCGGTGATGGGGTATGATAATCCGGGAAAGTATCCGATGATGATTATGAACGGCTGCAATGCCGGAGCTTTCTTTTTAAATACAATTCTCTTTGGTGAAGACTGGATACTGGCCGATAAGAAAGGTGCTGTTGGTTTTATTGCGCACACTTCGTACGGTTTTGTACCCAACCTCAACTGGTACTCCTCTACGTTTTACAACGTGGCGTATGCTGATTCGTCCTACATCGTAAAAGGTATTGGCGATATTCAAAAAGAAACAGCCAGGCGCTACATGCTTGGTGTGTCGCCAACACCCGATAATACTACTCAGACACAACAAATGATTTTATTGGGCGATCCGGCCGTGCGATTGTTTGGAGCACCCAAGCCGGATTACGAAGTAAACAACAACAACGTTTTTCTCGAATCGTTTACCGGAGAACCCGTAACGGCTTTGACGGACTCCTTTGCATTGAAAATCATTGTCAGGAATTTTGGACAGGCCAACGAAAAAATTCTGGCCGTGGAAGTGAAGCGTACACTCAACGACAATTCCGTAATTACCTACGACTCACTTTTTCATTCAGTCCTCTACTCCGATACGCTTACATTCATCATTCGTAAAGGAAGAGAAAGCGGGTTTGGCAACAATACCTTTACTATTACGCTCGATCCGGATAGTGTTCTTCAGGAATTACGAAAGGATAACAATACCGCTTCGCTCGAATTGGTTATCCCGCTCAATGGCACCAAGAATTTATTTCCATCTAATTTTTCGATCGTTAATACTGCCTCGGTAACACTTTCGCTTCAAACCACCGACTTGCTTTCAGACGAACGACAATTTACCGTTGAGCTCGACACTCTCAATACGTTCGACAGTCCCTACAGAAAAACATTCACTGTTTCCGGAAAAGTACTGGCGCGCCTCCCGGTAACCTTGTTGCTAAACGATACGCTTGCCTACTATTGGCGAACACGATTGACAACTTTACTGCCAGGTGAAAGTGATGGATGGACAACCAGTTCGTTCACTTACATTAGTAACAGTCCTGCCGGGTGGGCACAGGTTCATTTTCCACAGTACCTCGAAAACCCCACCGATGGATTAGTAGCGGATGCTGTACCACGCGAATTGAGATTTGAGGAAACGGTAACACCAATACTGGTTAGAACGTTTGGCGGAGCACATGCTTCTGTTCCGTCTGATGTAAGCGTTAAGATCAACAACGCAGAATACAACCTCACCACACAAGGGTTTGATTGTCGCGATAATACCATAAACCTCATTGCGTTCGACAGACGATCCACCGTGCCCTACATTGGTATTCCGTTTAAGTGGTATAACCGCCTGGGCCGTTCGTGCGGGCGCGAACCGTGGGTGATCAACAGCTTTACATCAGCTGAACTGATCACGGGCAACAACGATGATATTACCGCGTACGTCAACAACATTATCGCGGGCGATTCGGTGATTCTTTTCAACATTGGTTATGCAAACTATTCGCTGTGGCCGGTAGCCGCGAAAAACAAACTGGGCGAGTTAGGTATTTCGGTGGCTCAGCTTGATGCATTGCAAAACGGAGATCCGGTTGTGATTTTCGGAAGAAAGGGCTTAATGCCCGGGGCCGCAAAAATTTATACGGCACAAAGTACTCCAGCCGATCAACAGCAACTGGATGTTGCCGGAACAATCACTGGCCGCTATACCGAAGGATCAATGACATCAACCGTAATTGGTCCGGCCCGTCAATGGCAATCGTTTATTCCACGCGTGGATGACGTAGAGCCACAAGATGCTGTAACGTTTACCATCAACGGAATAAAACTGGATGGCGAAGAAGTTGTGCTGTTGGAAGATGTAACCGGAACAACCGATCTGAGTGCCATCAGCGCCAGTGAATTTCCGTACCTGAAAATTGATTTCACCACTCAGGATAATGTGAACCTAACGGCCAGCCAATTGAACAAGTGGCTGGTGTTGTATTCGCCAGTTCCCGAAGGGCTCTTATATTTTAAGGGTGATCGCGAGCAGCAGCAGTTAACGGAAGGCAGTACCTGGAAGGGCGATTACGGTTTTGTCAACATCAGTACTGAAGCATTTACCGATTCAGTTTCTGTGCGCTATGAAATTTTCAATCAAACAAACCGGTCTTCACACCTGGAGTACTTCAACATAAAAGCACCAGCTCTAGATGACACAACTACTTTTTCGCTGCACGTGAGTACGGTTGAACGCGAGGGGTTGAACGATATAAATGTATTTGTTAACCCACAGGTAGTGCCGGAGCAGTACTACGACAATAACGTACTTAACCAGACCAGTTATTTAAAAGTAATGGCCGATCATTTCAATCCGGTAATGGAAGTAACCATTGATGGGCGCCAGGTGGTTAACGGTGATTTCGTTTCGCCTAATCCTGTAATTCTTGTTAAACTCTGGGATGAAAACCGAAGCATTTTGAAAACCGATACCGAGGGCATGCGGATGTTCTTAACGTATCCGTGCGATCAGGAGGAATGCAACCCTACGTTGATCGATCTGAATGGAAGTGAAGTAGAGTGGAATGCCGCCACGGCTACAGCTGATTTCACCATGACCTTTCGCCCGGTAAACCTTGCGGATGGCAACTACACCTTGCGTGTTGAAGCTGCCGACAAGCGTGGAAACAGTAGTGGCATACTTCCGTATGAAGTAGATTTTGTAGTGGAGCACGAAGCGATGATAACGGTGTTGCCACCACGCCCCAATCCCTTTGCGGTAGAAGTTAATTTTCCTGTTGTGTTAGTAGGCGAGACCTTGCCCGATGATTTTGCCTTACACATTATGGATGTGAACGGTAAACTGTTGCGCACCATTACACAAAGTGAAATTAATTTTCACATCGGCATTAACCAGGTTGCATGGAATGGCACCAATGCCTCCGGAGAACGCATGCCAAACGGGTTGTACATCTACAAACTGACAATAGCAACCGGTACTGAGCGCGTGAGCAAAAATGGTAAGGTGGTGCTTGTTCGATAGATTAAGATACAAGTTTGAGCCAGCACGATAATTTTTGGTTAGTTGTTTTCAATCTGCAGTTTTACGTTCTTCAGAGCTTTGTGCGTGCAATAAGTTTGGTATGGGACAGTAAAAATTGGTCCAACTAATTTTGTTAGCAAATTTCCTGGCTCTGAGAATGTCTTGATTTTAAAAATGACTCCTTTGTTACTGTTCTCAATCGTAAAAATCGATTCACCTTTCTCCACGTGTCCTTCAATTGTTACATAACTAAAGCCCCTTCTGTCCGGCTCATTAATAATGTTATTAATCCGAACTCCGAAAACTATCTTTTGAGAAAATGTTTTTATGGGTGGTATGAAAGCTTGTTGAAGAATTGTGTCTCCAATTTTGATTTTTCTTTTTTCCTGTCCCCATTGCGTTGTATATGTCATTATGTTGGAAGGAAATATTTTGTAGTCGAACAAAAAGTCAAGCTGTAATTGTTCTAGAGGCTTCTCGGTTTTAACATCAATGATTGTTGTTTTCTCCTTCAATTTCGTTTTATCGAACGTCATGGTGGGCTTGATCATCAATTGTTTTAAGAGTAGGTCAAAATTGTCGGCCTGGTCTAATAGGTGTACCTTCATTTCGTTGATCAGTGTAAGTGGGCTACTCAGTTCTCGCGTAGGAGGTGGGCTTTCATCTCATAGTTCCGTGACCGGTGACTATGAGGGGGAACGTAAAACGTTTTTAATGGCAATCATTTTTTTTCGTTGTCAAGAATTACCTTAATGTCTTTGTGATTTTCTGGTAAATGTCTTGCGATGATGTCCCAAATTATTTCATAATCAATTCCGAAATACTCATGTGAAATTCTATTTCTCAGTCGATACATTTCTTCCCACGGAACATTGGGATAGTTGTCCTTGATTTCCTTAGATAATTTTTTGCTTGCTTCTCCAATTACTTCAAAGTTTCGGATTACAGCGTCAACTGTCTTTTAGTCTCTTTTGAATTGAATGAAGTCAAGCCCAGTAATATATTCTTGAATTCGGTCCATCGCCAAAACGATGTCTTCAAGATAAAGAATGTTGTCTCTTTCGCTGGGTTTCAAATGTATTTGACTTGGTTTAAGATTGGTTGTTTAATCCTTTCTTTTAAGGTATCTTTAGTTACCAAGTCGATGCTGAGTCCGAATTCTTGTTCGAGGAACTTCTCTAGCGTAAAGAATTCCCATCCAATTGGTTGAGAGAATTCAACGATCAGGTCTAAGTCACTTTTGTCGGTCTGTTCGCCAACGGCATAGGAGCCGAAATAGCCGATTTTGCTTACATGAAATTTGTCCGACAAAACGGGCTTCAATGTATGAAGTTTGGTCTCGATATCAACGGGTTGTCTCATGCATCAAATTTAGCCAAAATCTCTTTATTTTTTACACTCCAGTCCTCAGGGATTTCTTCCTGCTCCTCCGTGTCACTCGGCAGCGGACGCTGAGGTTTAGATCGAGCTACTTGTTAACTACTCCGCGATGAAGCAAGCAAGAGAACTTAGTATTGCTGTACTTCAGTTCCTCACATCAAGAAGGGGATTTACGCAAGTGTTGGCGCGGGGATTAATTATGATTACGAAGATTATTTCGAAGATAGGAATACTTGGATGCCATCTTTAAGTCTTGGACTTGCAGCCCTTGAGTAGTTAACTTCCGCGCTCGTTATAAAGACTCGGATGGGAGGAGGTGACCCCGATGTGTAAGACTATACTTTGTTGTGGTCAGTTTTTAAGGCCCTCATTTATTTAATGCCAGCTCTATTTCTCTTTTTAACACATAAGAAATGCCAACGCCTGTTCCTACACCATAAAAGGAATATTTGCCGTCTTTATCAACGATGACTGTCACCGGATAACTATTTATTCCAAATATGTTTTTGATTTCATCTTTTGCAGTTGGTATCGGATTAAAATTGAACGGATGGTCCACAAGGAAGGCACGTAATTGGTCGATGTCATTTTTTGCAAAAGATATAAAATTGACATTTTTATTGTCTTGATATAACTTCGTCAATTCATTAAGTTCTGGTCGCTCCATCTCGCATGGTGAACAGCCGATAAACCAAAAGTTAATTACAGTCACTTTTCCGTGCAATACCTGTTTATCAATAGTACTGCCATTGATGTCTGTCATTGAAAATTCTGGGAAAGCGGTCCCAAGTTTTTCATTTTTAGTGATTCTTTTTTCAGTCTTCGACAGCTCCTCCCTAAATTCTTTGTCAGTGGTTCTTATTAAAGTCCGGGAGTTAGTCTTTTTGTTATAGATGGTTTTGTATCGTCCTCCGACAATCTGTGACATGTGCAATTCAAATGTTGTTTCGTTTCCTAAGCTGTCATAAAACTTCTTGTTTTTCTGTCCCCAGGAGTAAAAGGAAACAACAAATAGTCCAAGCGTAATTAGTGTAACTTTCTTCATTCTGATTGAACGTCTTAAAATTTAAAAAATTGCCCACAACACCCTTGAGATATAACATGCGTGGCCTATACCTCGTGCGCCTCCTGAAAGTAATAATTTAACGCATGCTGAATTTTCTTTTGAGCTTATAAAAAAAGCCGCTCAAAAAAGAGACGGCTTCTGAGGTTAATACCTTTTCTTAATGATGATGTCCACCGGGTCCGTGTACATGGCCGTGCGAAATTTCCTCGGCAGTGGCTTCGCGCACGTCCATTACTTCGACATCAAAATTTAATTCTACTCCGGCTAGTTCGTGGTTGGCATCGATGGTAACCGAATCAAGACCGATCTCTACTACGGTAATTACCCCGCCCTGATTGGTGGAGAACTTCATTCCTTTTTTTACTTCCTGGTCGCCAAAGGCCGAACGCGGAACTTTCTGTACCATGTTCGGATCTTTTTCACCATACCCCTTGGCCGGTGAAATTTTTACCTGAAACTTATCGCCTTTCTTTTTTCCTTCCAGACCCTCTTCCATCCCGATAATGAGGTTGCCCATTCCGTGAATGTAGTACAACGGCTGGCGGCCATCGCTGGTGTCAATAATTGTTCCTCCATTGTCGCGAAGGGTGTAGTGTATCGCAACTACCTTTTCTTTGGTGATTTGCATGATGTATAAATAAAGTTTCTACTGGTTTGCTGGAGGCAGGAAATGTGCTGAGCTGTTAAATTATAATCTGAGCAATACGGCTTACCTCTTTTCGGTTCAAAAGTAATCAATCCATTGGTTTTTGGGCAGGGTATGGCAAGAAAGGGTAACCCTTTTATTGACGGAATGCACCGTGCATGAGGTCAAACGTTTGCTACCTTTATTGCACCGGCTTCGGTTTTTCAGGAGATCGGGAAATGTTCGGCACTGAAAAAATTATACCATGGTAAAAAGAACGGCTGTCTTTCTCGTTTTGCTTTCGATACCACTCGGCTTGTTGTCGCAGCAACTCATCGATAAGCATGCTACACCCGAAACAAAAGCGTTGTTTACAAATCTTATTAAACTGTCGCAGTCGCATATACTTGTGGGGCATCACGAAGCCGATGCGTATGGCGTGGGTTGGAGCCGCGATGCCGGACGATCGGATATTAAAGATGTGTGTGGCTCGCATCCTGCAGTTCACGGGTGGGATCTTGGTCATGAAGGCGCTCAAAAAAATATTGACGGTGTTGATTTCGCAGCCATGCATCAATGGATCAAGGAGGTTTATGATCGCGGTGGTGTCAACACTATTTCGTGGCACGTTAATAACCCGGTAAGCGGTAAAGGTTCATGGGATACCACACGCGCGGTTGTACACATTCTCCCCGGAGGAAAGTATCATGATCAATACAAAGCACAACTCGATTATGTTGCCACGTTTTTGCACGCGTGTAAAAGCGGATCGACCATGATTCCGATCATCTTCCGGCCGTTTCATGAACACAATGGCAACTGGTTCTGGTGGGGCAAGGGAAATTGTACCGAACAAGAGTATATTCAACTCTGGCGTTTTACGGTAGATTATTTAAAGGATGAAAAGAAACTTAACAATATTCTCTACGCCTTTTCGCCCGATCGAAGCCGTATGAATATCGGCCAGGCAAAGGCCACTTACCTTTATGGGTATCCGGGCGATGACTATGTTGATATACTGGGCCTGGATAATTACATGGATGTTGGTGTTACCTGGAATAAAAAATCTCCGGAAGTACAACGCAGCGAATTTGTACTGGGGCTTCGCGCAGTGTCGGAGTTGGCGAAGGAGAAAAACAAATGTGCTGCGCTAACCGAAACAGGCCTGGAAGGTGTAACCAACGCGGCCTGGTTTACGGAAGTAATTCTGAATCCGCTGAAGGCAAATCCGGGTATTCAACTGGCTTACATTATGCTTTGGCGTAATGCAACGATAAAGCATCATTATGCACCGTATACAGGGCATGCATCCGTACCAGACTTTCTGAAATTTTTTGAAGATGCGTACACCCTGTTTGAAGATGATGTTCAGCATCTATACAGCGATGGAAAGAAACTGTTGCGCTAAGCAATCGTGAAGTGAAATCCATCACACTGTTCTTATCAAAAAAAGTTTAACTTAATGCCCCGAAAACCAAACGCTCTGTAGTACGCATGAATTTGACTTTTAGAAAAGACGCGCCCAACGATGAAATCTTCCAGGCCATTCAACAGTATCTCGATCAACAAGGCTTGCGCGTGGTTGCAAAAGATTTTATGCGGCCCTGGGGTGGATTTTTTGTGATTGACGAAAACCAGGCTGCACAATTCGCACAGCATTTTTTTCCGGGAATTGAAATCAGCGATCTGAAAATAAGTGGAAAGCTTAGTCCTAAGATATTGGTAGTGCAACCGCAGAAGCGTTTGTCGTGGCAGTATCATCACAGGCGCGCAGAAATCTGGAAGCTGGTGGCGGGTGAAGCCGGTGTGGTAACCAGCAGCACCGATGCTGAAGGTTCGCTGCATCAACTGGCCACCGGAGAAATAATCCGGCTCGATTGTGGCCAGCGCCACCGGTTGGTTGGTCTTAACGGTTGGGGAATGATTGCTGAAATCTGGCAACACACCGATGCAACGCAACCCAGCGATGAAGATGATATTGTACGGGTGCAGGATGACTTCGGTCGGTCGGTTTTGTAAATGTTTCTCGTGGTTGAATGAAGGAAGTTACCCTTGTCCTTTCGATTCTATAATTTCAATTTCGGTTCTGCGGTTAATTGCGCGGCCTTCATCTTCGTCATCATTGCTTACAATCGGGCGTTCAGAACCAAAACCTTTAGCGGATAAGCGCGTGGCATTTACACCGTGGCTAATCAGGTAGTCAACCACCGAACTGGCGCGCTTTAATGAAAGGGCTTTGTTGGTTGCTGCGTTACCGGTGTTGTCGGTGTGGCCGTTGATTTGAACACTGAGTTGAGGATTGGCCACTAGCAACTCTTTAATTTTTTCGACTTCCGAAATGGATTCGGGTTTAAGATCAGATTTCCCGATGTCAAAGAAAACATTCTTCAATACTACCTTCGAACCTACTTCGGCTTTAACCATGATAATGTGGGTGTCAATCTCCTGGTACTCGGCAAACTGAGGCAGGTTAAAGTTGATGGAGTTAAACAGGTAGCCGGATTTTTCAGTAGCCACACCATAGTTACCTCCGTGTGGAATAGTAAGTTCGAAATTACCCGTTTCCGGATCGGAATTGATTTTGGCCATCACCTTGTTGGTTTCGTTATCCACCAGTGAAATGGTAGCACTTAATGGTGCTGCGCTATTTTCATCAATTACTTTTCCTTTTAATACCGTAACAATCTTTAAGTCTTTATGGAATTGAAGAATAGGATCGACATAATCTTCGGGCTTTGTTGCCGCAGGTTCTGGGATAACTTCTGCTGTTGGCGCTTCAACTACGGGTGTTTGCACTACGGGCTCAGCAACAACCAGCACAGGTTCAGGAGCAGGCTCCAGAAAGGTGATGGAAAAGATATCTGCACTGCCCGCTCCTTCTTCGCGAATGGTGGAGTAGTATCCGGTTCTTTTATCTTCGGAAATGCTGAAGAAACCATCGTACTCAATAGAGTTTATTGGGTAGCCCAGGTTAACAGGCTTTTGCCACTTACCATCTTTCAATTCACTTTTGTAGATGTCGTTACTCCCCATGCTGGGATGTCCATCGGAAGAAAAGTATAAGGTTACGCCATCGGGATGAATGTAGGGCGAATCTTCGTTACCGGGTGTGTTAATGCCGCTCCCAGCGTTTACGGGTTTGCCCCAGTTTCCTTTTGCATCCAACTCACTTATCCAGATATCCAGTTCGCCTTTGCCACCCGGCCGGTTGCTGGAGAAGAAAAGTTTTTTACCATCGGCCGAAAGGCAAGCTGACGTTTCCCAGAAGAGTGGCGTGTTGATGTTTTTATTCAGGGGCACGGGCTTAGACCAGTCGTTGCCATCGAACTGCGAATGGTAAATATCGCCCGCACCTTCTTCATAATAGAGCAATAAGGTATTACCATCTTGCGAAAGGTAGGCAGCGGCATCGTTAAACTTGATGTTGATGTTAGCGCTGATCTTTTGTGGCGCGCCCCAGGTTCCGCCTGTTTTTTTTGAAATGTAGATGTCTTCGAAGTTCGTTCCGCTTTTGATTTTATAATCGTCTGTCGAACGATTGGAGGTGAAGATCATCGTGCCCCCATCAGCCGTAACCAGGGGCGAGTATTCGTGGAAAGGCGAATTAATTCCGGAGCCGATATTTTCGATTGCAACATGAACAGGCTTACGCGTGAGCGAATCACCGATTATACATTGATGAATTTTTTCGGTAGCGATGTTTGCAAGCTTTTTGTTTTTTCGTCTGAACTCCTCGAAATGATTTTTTGCTTTGGCGTATTGGTGATCATTCTGGAACGCCATGCCCAGGTAGTAGTCGATATCAAGATCAACATTCGGTTTGATGCGATAAGCTTTTTCGAGATAGGGTACTGCTTTTGATTTGTGTTCGGTATAGAGGTAGCACAGCCCGATTTTGAAATTGAGAGCCGCATCATCGTTGTTGCCAACGGTGAGGTATGACCGTAAGGCACTTTCGTAATCTTTCTTTGCCAGCAGTTTATCGCCTTTATCCAACGCATCGCTGGAACCCTGGGCAAAAGCGGTCAGGATAAAAAGAGAAAGGAAGAGCGAGAGTAACGGTCTTTTATCCATTGTAATGGATAGGTTGTATTAGGTAAAAAAATAGTAAGATGAATCCCCGCGTGACGCCTTCAGTTTTGTTAAAAAAGAATCAAGCGGTTAAACATCAACAAGTAAATATATTGAAAATTTACTATTGAAAAATACTGTTAGTCAGGTGTTTCCGGTCAGTTTGAGGGAGCGATCGATAGTGGTAATGCCCTATCACTTTTTTCGATAGCCTGCCCCGCGAATTACCCGGCCGGGCCTGGCGCCTGTGTGTTCGCCTTGATGTAACACCTGCACACCGTTTACAAATACATGAATCATTCCGGTGGCATATTCTTTTGGCTTTTCGAACGTGGCGTGATCCTGAATGGTGTTGGGATCAAAGATGGCGAGGTCAGCATAGTAGCCTACGCGTAAACTTCCGCGTTTTTTGAGATTTAGATTTTTGGCGGGCAGCGAAGTAAGCTTTCGAACCGCTTCTTCAAGCGGAAATAATTTTTCATCGCGCACATAGCGGCCCAGCACGCGGGCAAAGGTTCCATAGGCACGCGGATGTGTTCCCCAATCGGCAAAGATTTTTGCATCCGACATGGAGGCACCATCCGATCCGAAACTCACATACGGCTGCTGAATGATTCTTCGGATGTTGTCTTCCGATTGCTGATAGTACACAGCTGCCATTGGAGACTTATCTTTTAAGACCAGATCGATTACGGTTTGGTCGGGATCTTTACCATGCATGCGGGCTACTTCATCGAGGCGTTTTCCGCGATAGCGTTTGTTGAGCGAATCCAGGCGGAAGCCCAGCATCATCACATCCCTGGCGTCAGAATTTTTGTAGGGTATACCAACGCGCATTTCGTACAATACTTTTTTCCGAATTGCAGGATCGCGAAGTCGCTTGCGCATGGCTACGGCACCACCTTCCTGCACCCAGGTTGGAAGACGCGCAGTAAGGGCTGTAGCGCTGGCGATGTAGGGATAGTTGTTGGCGGTAATGTTGAGTCCGGCATTTCGGGCGCTGTCAATTTTAAAAAGCACCGTATCAATTTTATTCCAGTTGCGCGCTATGTTGATTTTGAGGTGATAGATCTCTGCCGGTATGTTGGCTTCGTGGGCAATGCGAAAGGTTTCGTTCAGGGCTCTTAATATAAAATCGCCTTCGCTTCGCATGTGCGTGGTGTAGATGCCGCCATACTGCGAAGCTACGCGTGCCAGTTCGATAAGTTCTTCCGTGGATGCGTAATCGGCTGGTGCGTAAATAAGCGAAGTGCCCAACCCCAGTGCGCCATCTTCCATAGCTTGCTGAACAAGTTTTTTCATGCGCGCAAGTTCTTCGGGTGTCGGTGCCCGCTTTTCATGACCGAGTACGTAAACCCGCACAGACGTAGCGCCCACAAACGAAGCCACATTTGGGCTCACTCCTTTCTTCATCATAAAGTTGAAGTACCCATCCAGCGTTGTCCAAAGACTATCAACATTCGTGACTTTTCGCTTTACCGGTGCTGCGCTTATTCCCTCACCAAAAATTTCGAGTGTAACACCTTGTTTGAGATCACTCATCGAACGGCCATCTAACAGCAGACTTCGGTCGGCCCAGCTCAGCATGTTAATGAAACCGGGTGCTACGGCCAATCGGGTAACATCAATTTCTTTTTTTCCGACAGCATCGTTCAGGTTTCCGATCGCGGCAATGGTATCGGCATTGATGGCTACATCGCCAACAAACGGGGCTGCTCCGGAGCCATCGTAAATTGTACCGTGTCGGAGTATAATATCAAATTGTTGTGGCGGTCGTTGCGAACAGGCCAGCAGAATGATAAGAACGGCAGCCAGAAAAAATAAGTAGCGCATGGCTCTGTCAATAAAAGTATACGATGATAGTGAGGATTGTCAAGAAAGAAAAAGCCCGACTGCCAAAGCGGCTACTGGTAAGAAAGAAAATTCAAAAAAATCATCGTTCCGCTTGCATACCCTTTAAATGATGCCTAAATATGCAAACGTTTGATTAAGTGTGTAAAAAACACTTCAAAAGCACTCATCAGCCAAAATCACTAAATACCAATGGCTTATCCCGGTTGTAAAGTCGGGTGATGGGGGAAATCAAGGAATAAAGAAAACAGGTCCAGCAAATTATTTGGGTTAATGAAACTGGACTACAGCATGGGCTCGAAAGGGCCTATGCTTGTGTTGAAACCAAAACCAATTACAGTATATGAAGTCGATTTTTATTAGTGCTTGTTTTCTGCTGGTGGGCTTATCGGCCAGCGCTCAACAATCCATTATTTTACGCGCCAATGAAGCTGACAAGGTGATCAGCAAAAACATCTACGGTCATTTTGCCGAACACCTGGGCCGTTGTGTTTACGATGGATTTTATGTGGGCGAGGGAAATACCACTATTCCGAATAAAGATGGTGTGCGCACCGATATTATTGAGGCGCTTAAAAAATTGAAAGTAGGAAACCTGCGTTGGCCGGGGGGATGTTTTGCGGACACCTATCATTGGCAGGATGGCATCGGCCCGAAAGCCAATCGCCCAAAAATGGTGAACGTGTGGTGGGGTGGTGTAACCGAAGACAACAGCTTTGGTACGCACGACTTTCTGAACATGTGCGAAGCCATTGGCACAACACCTTACCTGGCTGGTAATGTAGGAAGCGGAACTGTAAAGGAACTAAGCGACTGGGTGAGCTACGTAAACTTCGATGGCGTTAGCCCGATGTCGACACTGCGCAAACAAAACGGCCGCGAGAAACCCTGGAATGTTACTTTGTGGGGTGTGGGCAACGAAGCATGGGGTTGTGGCGGCAACATGACGGCCGAGTACTATGCCAACGTGTATCGTCAGTATGCAACCTTCATGACCGATTGGAGCAATACCAGCAAATTATTCCGGATTGCATCGGGTGCCAATGGAGGCGATTATCATTGGACCGAAGTATTGATGCGCGACATTCCACATCACATGCTCGATGGAGTTGCCTTGCATCATTACTCCGTGATCAACTGGAACAACAAAGGACCTGCCACCGACTTTAGTGAAGAACTATACTTTGGTACACTCAAGTCTGCGTGGTACATGGAAGAACTTGTTACACGGCACTCCACCATCATGGATAAGTATGACCCCAAGAAAAAAGTTGCGCTTATTGTGGATGAGTGGGGCGGATGGTACAATGTAGAAGCCGGAACAAACCCTGGATTTTTGTATCAGCAAAACACCATGCGCGATGCCATGATTGCCGGCATGACCTTGAATATTTTCAACAACCATGCTGATCGTGTCCGCGGAGCCAACCTGGCACAAACCGTTAACGTACTGCAGGCGGTAATTCTCACCAAGGACGCCAAGATGATTCTTACGCCTACCTACCACGTTATGGAAATGTATAACGTTCACCAGGAAGCCAAGCTGGTTCCAGTATCGGTGAAATCGAACGACTATGTGTTTGGCAAGGAAAAGCTTCCGGCTGTTACCGCATCGGCATCGATCGATCAGAACAATGTTACCCACATTTCATTGGTAAACATCGATCCTAAAAATCCGCAAGAGATTACGCTCAACGCAATGGGTGCATCCTACAAATCCATTACAGGGCGTGTACTAACATCGGCACGCATGACAGACTACAATACGTTTGAGCAGCCTGATAAAATCAAACCGGCATCTTTTTCAGGTGCACAATTAAAGGGAAGTACAATCCAGGTAAAATTACCGCCTTGCTCAGTAGTGGTATTGGAAGTAAAGTAGCACGAGGTAATGTTGAATTTTTTGAACGTATAAAAAGAGAATACGATGCAATACAGAAAATTATGCATGGTGATGGTGGTGATGGCGAGCGCAGTGAGGGTATCCGCGCAAACCACAACCCTTACTATTCAAACCGATAAACCAACAACTGAAATTCAGCCCACCATGTGGGGAGTTTTCTTCGAAGACATTAATTATGGTGCCGATGGTGGCTTGTATGCCGAATTGGTGAAGAACCGCTCCTTCGAATTTTTTCAACCCATGATGGGGTGGAAGCAAATCAACTATGATAAGTTTTCGAACAATAGCACTTCAGGCGACATTCAGATTATAATGCGAGGTGTGGAGGAAGCTAACCCTCGGGTTGCCCGTCTCTTTATTAAAGGAGATAAAGGTCTGGGCTTGTCGAACGAAGGTTTCTTCGGTATGGGAATCAAAAAAGATGGTGCGTATACTTTTTCCATTTGGGCAAGTCAGTTGGAGGGCAGTACGTCTATTCGTGTCGAACTGGTAGATAGTAAGGGCAATGTTATCGGTAAGACTCGCATTGCGCCTTCGTCTTCCGATTGGAAGAAATATTCCGTTGAATTCAACGCAACAGCAACGGATGCTAAAGCAAATCTTAATCTTTGGTTCGAGGGAAAAGGTACACTCGACATCGATCAGGTCTCGTTATTTCCGCAGGATACCTGGAAGAAACGTCCTGGTGGATTGCGGAATGATTTGGTGCAGTTACTAGCCGACATGAAACCGGGCTTCGTTCGTTTCCCGGGCGGATGCATTGTGGAAGGCCGCGAACTGGCAACCCGTTACCAATGGAAAAAAACAATGGGTAAGGTTGAAGATCGTACCTTGATCGTAAATCGTTGGAATACTGAATTCGAACATCGGCCAGCGCCCGATTACTTTCAAAGTTTTGGCTTGGGCTTCTTCGAATACTTTCAGCTAGCTGAAGATATCGGAGCCGAACCACTACCAATTCTGAGTTGTGGTATGGCGTGTCAGTTTAACACGGCAGAGCTTGTGCCGATGAATGAACTGGATCCCTACATTCAGGATGCACTCGACCTGATTGAATTTGCCAATGGCGATGTTACTACCAAGTGGGGTAAATTCCGTGCCGATCTCGGTCACCCCGCTCCGTTCAAGTTGAAATTCATTGGTGTAGGTAACGAGCAATGGGGACCACAATACATTGAGCGCTACAAAGTTTTCTCGAAAGCTATTAAACAAAAGTATCCGGAGGTAAAAATTGTGTCGGGCACGGGTCCCTTCCCCGATGGTGATTTGTTTGATTACGCAACCAGGGAATTAAAAGAGCTCAATGCCGAAATCGTGGATGAACATTACTACCGCAATCCGGATTGGTTTTTAAAACAGGCAACACGCTATGATAATTATGATCGTAGTGGTCCGAAGATTTTTGCAGGGGAGTATGCTGCGCAAAGTAAAGCAATCGCCAGTCCGGATAATAAGAACAACTGGCTTTGTGCATTGTCGGAAGCCGCCTTCATGACAGGGCTCGAACGCAATGCCGATGTAATACACCTCGCATCGTACGCTCCGCTTTTTGCGCATGCCGAAGGCTGGCAGTGGACACCAGACCTCATCTGGTTTGATAACCTTAATGCGTATGGCACACCGAATTACTACGTGCAGAAAATGTTCTCAACCAATAAAGGAACACACGTGCTTTCTGTTTTAGCAGGCACCGAAAAAGTGACGGGTAAAAATGGATTGTATGCATCTTCGGTGTGGGATAAAAATACAAAAGAGATCATCGTTAAACTGGTGAATGCTTCGGACAAAGAACAAACCACCACCCTTCAATTTAAAGGTTCGAAGAAGCTGCAAAGCAAAGGCGTTGTTCAGGTATTGAAAAGCGACAACATGGAGAGAGTCAATTCCTTCGAACAACCCAAGCAGGTTGCACCTGTCGAACAGCCAATCAGTGGTAAAGGAAAAAACTTTACGGTGAAGCTTCCGGCATATTCATTCAGTGTAGTAAAGATCACCGTGCAATAATTCGGGTATGAAGTGGAAATGCATCACACTGATTATTTTCTGCTTCACAACAGAAATTTTTTCGCAAGAAATCCGGGTGCATGATCCGGTGATGATCAAACAGGGAAATACCTACTACTTGTTTTGTACAGGTGTAGGTATTTCTGTTTTTTCTTCTGGTGATTTGAAAAACTGGAAAGCGGAGAAGCCTGTTTTCAGCGCTGCTCCTGAATGGGCGGTGAAAGCAATTCCTGGTTTTAAAGGACACATCTGGGCACCTGATATTTCTTTTCATAACGGAGAATACTATCTGTACTATTCGGTGTCTGCTTTCGGAAAAAATACTTCGTGCATCGGCCTGGCCACCAACAAAACATTGGATGCTACTTCTCCGGATTTTAAGTGGACCGATCATGGTAATGTAATTCAATCCGTTCCCGGCCGCGATTTATGGAATGCCATCGATCCCAACCTGGCGTTTGATGATGAACAGAAACCCTGGCTGGTGTTTGGTTCATTTTGGAGTGGTATGAAACTCGTACGGCTGGATGAAAATCTGAAAGAAATAGCTGAGCCTCAGGAATGGTACACGGTTTCCAAACGACCCCGTGATTTCAAAGCCGATGATCGCGACCCGGCCGAAGGTGCAGTAGAAGCTCCTTTCATTTTTAAAAAGAATACATACTACTACCTCTTTGTTTCGTTCGATTATTGTTGTCGCGGTGTGAAGAGCACGTACAAAGTAATGGTGGGACGGTCCGAAAAAATTCAAGGGCCTTACGTGGATAAAGAGGGAGTGCAAATGGATCAGGGCGGAGGCACCCTGGTGGTGCAGGGCAATGCTGCGTGGAATGGCGTTGGTCATACTTCAGCTTACACCTTTGACGGAACTGATTACCTCATCTTTCACGCCTATGATGCAGCCGATGGTGGAAAGCCAAAATTAAAAGTTGAAAAAATTCAGTGGGATGCAGCCGGTTGGCCAACCGTTGAGCTTAGGTAATGCGCCAGCATTTTTTTTGTGAACCTTAGTGTCTTTGTGTCTTCCCGGTTTTCTGTTTTGAACCAACAAGACACAAAGAGCACAAAGTTGCACCAAGGGTTTTAGAACTTCACGACTTCCCAGTACGCTTTCTTAGGTTTTAGATTTTGATCAAACAGCAATGGATAATCTTTTCGGTTGCGCACCGGAAAATTATCAAGCCAACTGTGGCGGTCAGAAACATTCCAAAATGTAACACTCAAAATGGATTTCTTATGTTTCCGGAAAAGTTCAAAGCACATTTTGTAGACTTCGAGTTGTTGTTTTTCTTTTTCGGGCGAGAAGGTAGTGTTGGTGTCTTCGGATTTAGCTTCGCGGGCGTTGTGTTCTTTTGGGTAAACTGAAATATCCAGTTCGGTAATCTGGAGCGGAAGTCCAAGTTCAGCAAGACGTGTGAGCGTGTTGTCGAGTTGTTCGCGCGAAGGTTCGTTTACGGCCCAGTGGCCTTGCAACCCAATGCCATGAATGGGAACACCGGCATCTTTCAGACTTTTTACAAGCTTGTAAATTTTCTCACGCTTCACCAGATCAATCTCGTTGTAGTCGTTGTAGAAGAGTAGCGCGGTTGGATCAGCTTCGTGTGCCCACTGGAAAGCTTTGGCAATGTATTCTTCACCACAGATTTTTAACCATGGCGAATCACGCAGGTACTCATCTTTCTTGTCGGAGATGGCTTCGTTCACAACATCCCAGGCGTAAATCCTTCCTTTATACCGGGTAACAACGGCAGTAATGTGGTCTTTCAGTCGCTGAAGAAGCACGTCTTTACTTACGGTTTTTCCTTCGGCATCAACAAACATCCAGGCGGGTGCCTGGTTGTGCCAGCATAAGGTATGTCCCCGAAGTTTTAATTTATTTCGCTGTGCGAAAGCTGCGATGGAATCAGCGTACGCCCAGTTGTATTCATTCTCTTTCGGGTGGATGGGGCCCATCTTCATTGCGTTTTCAGCAGTGAGGCTGTTGAAATTTTGCAGGATAAGGGTAGCTTCATCTGTTTTTAATGCGCGTGGCGTCACGGCCACACCCACGGTAAAGTAATCGGTGTAGTAATCCTCTAATCCTTTATCTACTGTTTGGCAAGTAGCCACGTTGCAAAGGCAAAGCGTGAGCGCCAGAATGATGATGTTTTTCATATCGTCAGTGTTAAACGTTTAAATCGTTTTGGCTATTTTATTTTTTGTAAACACTTTCCGGAGGGCCGAGATAACTTGGTTTCACTTCACCGGTTGATACAACAAGTTTCTGCAGCACTACACCGGAATCTACCATCCAGAATTTTACAGTATGCTTTCCCGGAGTTTTAAGGGTGTGCTTCGTTGTTTTCAGGTTGATGTTGTCGGCTACAATTTTTCCCCAGGCCGGTGTAGAGACAACCACACCTAAGTCAACAATCTGCACCGGTTCATCATCGATTGAAATTCCGTAGTGCAAACCCTGAGCATTGTTGTACGTAAGCGTGGGAGAGATGTAAGCTTGAATGGAAACCTCACCAGCTTCAAATACATGAATGTCGTATGCGAGGTGTGGACTTGCATTTCCAGGCGTTTGGCTTTTAGCGGTAACCGGAAAAGTAGTTACACCAGAAAGCGTCCGGCCAATTTCCGGAATTACTTTCCATTGAATCTCCTTTGTGTTGACCGCACGCGTAAAGTGTTCCGCTTCCATTGAAACAACGTAATTGTTTTCAATAAACCCGGTTACTGATTGTTGTGCTGTTGTGGATAAATTATTGATCGCGATAGCCACCTTTACATTTTTACCGGAGGCGTCACGAACCACAATGGAGGCATCATGTTTTCCAACCGGTGCGTTAGCCCAGTCAATGCTGACATCAACGCGTTGTTGTTTTTCGATTGTTCCGCTTCGATGACTGAGGGTGATCCATTCGTTGCTGGGTTCAAGCGTAACATTAAATGGTGTTTGTCCGCGGTTGAAGATTTCGATGTAGTGGCTTTGCTGATTAATGCAATCGTATTGAAGTACGGGATACTCCACCTTGTTCAACGGGGTTCTCTCCACTACTGCTGATTCCCAGTGCGTATATCCTTCAACAGCAACGCCCATTTCTGCAGCAACTGGCAATGCTATGGTTTTTACTTCCGGAAGAACATCTTTAGGCGGTTGCTGCCAGTACGTGTAGCTGATGTGGGTTTGATCCATCATGTGATTCCACTTTCCTCCGGCCATTTCTTTATTGTAGTAGTGTGATAGCAGTGAATCTTTTTTAAAGAGCCGCTTCGCTTCTTCGGCAAGCCAATTGGTTTCTGCTCTTCCTTGTGTGGCGTACATCCGGTTTCGCGCAACTGCGTAGTAAAGTGAATTAAGGTTGGCGCTCGCCTTTGTAGGATGAAGTACAAGTTGATAGTAGGCGTCTTTGTAGTCGGCTGGTAATAACGCATAAATTCGTTCGGCTTCGGCTGCAAGTTTTTCAAATTCTTTGGTCACGGTTTCTGCTTCGCGATAGTTGATCAGGCTGTAAGTTTCTGGCGCGAGCAACTCATGTTTTCTCCGTGAATTAAACTGCGTGTACTTGGTAAGGATGGTGGCAATGGCCGAGGCATGTTCACTGCCAAATTGTTCTTCAGCCCACCAGCGGGTGTAGTCATCAATATTATCGGCCGTCCATTTTTTGGGATACCACGCGTAATCGAGAAAAAATGAAATCGGAAATTCCATCGGTTTAAGATCGCCCACGTTTACAATCCAGATACGGTCAACACCATATTCATAGGCCATGTGCATTTGTTCCCACGTACGCGAAATCTGGTTGGTATTTAACCACTTGTAGTTTCTTGGATCGCCTACATAGTCAAAGTGGTAGTAGATGCCATAACCACCCGAGCGCGGCTTGTCATCCAGCTTTGGAAACTTCCGGTTGTTTCCCCAATTGTCATCACACAAGAGTAAGGTAACATCATCGGGCACACGCATGCCTTTGTCGTAGTAATCTTGTACCTCCTTATAGAGTGCCCACAATTGCGGTACTTCGTTCAACGGTTTCTTGGTTACATCGCTGATGATTTCGCGCTGGTCTTTTACAATTCTTTCCAGCAATGCAATGTTTGTATCTTCCGTCATCGCCATGTCACCGTCACCCCGCATCCCCATGGAGATGATACTTTCATAGTTACCCATGCGCTCAATGCCTTCGCGCCAGAATTTTTTTAATGTTGCTTCGTTGGTTTCGTAATTCCAGGCTCCGGCTTTTCCTTTAAATGCTTTCCAGTCGGCATGGGCGCGCATCATAGGTTCGTGGTGTGTGGTGCTCATCACGATACCATACTCATCGGCAAGTTTTTGATTCAGCGGATCGTCTGTGTTGAAGCTCGCCCACCACATAGCGGGCCACAGGTAATTTCCTTTCAGCCGAAGAATTAATTCAAAAATAGTCTCGTAACATTCGTGATTGAACCCGCCATATTTTTCTACAGCCCATCTGCCGAGAGCCGGTTCTTCATCGTTCAGAAAAATTCCGCGATACTTTACTGCAGGCTCACCCAAGAGGTGTTGTCCGGAGGTGATAAAGAGATTATCGTTTTTCCTGGGCGGAACATCGGCCCACCAGTACCAGGGCGATACCCCAATTTGTTTAGAGAGTTCATAGATGCCGAAAATCGTTCCGCGTTTGTCGCTGCCGGCAATCACCAGCGCGCGGGCAACACCTTTCATTGGCTTCTCCACTACTTGTGTGATGGAAGATTCCCATTTTCCCTGAATGCTGCTGACATCCAGTTTCTTTTTCTTGACGAGCTGATCGATCAGCGAACTCTTGCCAAGGGTACCGATAATTACTACTTCGCGTTCCTTCGTTGAATTACTAATCGTAAGCAAGGGTTTAACGCCTGTTACTTTTTCAATATCCGTCTGAAGGTCTTTGGCTGCGCGAAGTACACCCGGAAAATCGCTGTCGCTGATCAGCAAGGTTGTTGATTTTTTTTCGGATGATAAACTGAAGTTATTCGCCCGGGTTGATGTAACGTAAGTTTCCTGCGCGTAGGAGGTTGAAAGCGCAGTAACAATCAACATCACTACGATTGTACATCGTATTCGAATTTGCTTTTTATAGCTCATACTATTCTTGTTTACTATTATACATTATTGCTTACCAGCGATGACTAATTGTGTATTACAATTGCCAACGTGTTTATTTTTCTGTTGTAAAAGGCGAAGCCAGCATTCCTTCGTTGTTCGCCAGGTTGGCTCCATCCGGATTGTCAGCCCAGGCATACCGAACAAATTGAGGAACACCAACCTTGTCGCTCCAAACGACAACGGTGTTATTTTTAATTTCGGCAGTAGCCCACACAAATTTTTTATCCGTTCCGGCAATGGCAAAATAGCGAAGCGGCTTACCATCCGTTGAAGCCAATCCGCTTCCGACATTCGTGAATGAAATAACAACTTTGTTTTCTTCAATTGTGTGCGACTGGTAAATGGGACCGGATGAAAGAACAGCTTCACCATAAGCAACGTTGCGTGCAGCTTGTGCGAGTCGTTCACCAACGGGTTTTTTATTTCCGGGATGAATGTCGTTCCATTCGCCAAGGTCAATGGTAACAGCCATGCCCGTGTGAGGAACGTTTAGCGTTTTTAATTGTGCCTGTCGCAGGGCGGCCCAGTTACTTTCTTCGGGTGAATAGTTTACGTCCATGAAGTTTGGAAGCTGCGCATATAAAAATGGAGTGGTATTTTTCTTCCACTGATTTCTCCAATCTGCAATTAACGCTGGCAGGAGTTTGCTGTATTCATCAGGTTTGCTAGTATTACTTTCGCCCTGGTACCACACAAAACCTTTCACGGCATGGTTGATAACCGGTGCAATCATTCCGTTGAAAAGCGTTGTTGGTTGATTCTGAATGGCGATTGATGGAACAAATTCTCTGCGTTCAAAAACTTGCCCCACACTGTATTGCCAGTAACCTTTCAGGTCGATAACTTGATTGCCCACAGAAAGATGGTACGGCTTGTCGGGTACGAATCCGCCTTTACCACCATTATTAATTACGCGGATCACAAAAATATTTTTTCCGGTCTTTAGTACTCCTTCCGGGATCGAATACCTGCGTTGTGGGTACTGATAGGTTGTGTTTCCTACCTGCACTCCATTAACGTATAAGACATCTGCATCCACAATTCTGCCCAGGGCAACCTTTGCAGGTAAACCGGCAAGCGTTTGTGGTATTTCAATTTCTCTTCGGTACCACACCACACCATCGAGATTTTTTATCCCCTGATCTTCCCAATAACCCGGAATGTTAATGGTGTGCCAGTCTGAAGGAATGTATGTAGTATCATACCAGCGCGGGGATTCCACAAGTCCTTGATCGGTCGTGTTTCTTTTTTCCCATGCACGATTAACAGCCAGTGCATTACGATTGGTACTGTTAACATACGTAGTGTCTTTATTGCGCTGAATAGTATGCGTGATTTCAGGAAATACTTTCAGTCCACCTTCACTGATCCAGGCTTCAATGGGAGTGCCGCCTACACTGGCGTTGATGATGCCGATAGGAATGTGATATTGCTCATTTAGTTTCTTCGCGAAGAAGTAAGCCACTACACCGAAGTCCATTACATGTTGGGGTGTGGTTTCTTTCCAGCTTCCATTCGAAATATCGGCTGACTGATTAATCAGATTTGTTGTTGTGGGAATGGTGAAATTCCTTATCTGTGGATTAACGGCTTGCGCGATTTCAGCAGCGTAGCGTTCCTGATGTAACTTCAATGAGTGGACCATGTTGGATTGTCCGGCACAGATCCACACATCGCCTACTAAAATATTTTCAATCGTAAGGGTGTTGTTGCCTGTAATCAGCATACGATGCGGACCTCCGGCTTTTGTCGGATTGATAACGACCGACCAGGTTCCATCGGCAAGCGTAGTAGTGGAATACTTTTTCTTATTGAAGGTTACACTAACTTTTTCATTGGCATCTGCCCATCCCCAGATTTTTATTTTCTGATCGCGCTGCAACACCATGCCATTGCTGATCAGGCGCGGTAAGGTTACGTTACACAGGCCTGGTGTACAGAGTGAGAGGAAGAAAATTATAAGTATGTTTTTTTTGAGTTTCATGATCTAAGGTTTAATCGTATTTACAATCACTCCAATAACGGCATGCCCAGGCGATCCACGTGCTCCAGTTCGGTCCGGTACTATGTCCTCCGGCATGTTGTCGGTAAGCGAGTTCGCCCGCTACTAATGGCGTGCCGAGAGTGGGAAACTCCATTGTGCCAAGACCTTTCTTGCCCAGCAGTTGATATACGCTGCTGGCGTGGGCTCCACCTAAAAACATTCCTTTGGCATCGATCCACTGCCCTTCTACTTGTGGTGAGCCGGCACTGATGAAGGTTGGTCGCGGAGCACACAGCGCTACTAGCTCGTGCGCGTCTGCCGGTAAGTCATCGGGGTTCAAGTTGCTGGCATACTTTATAAAATTTCCGGCAAACCAGTGGTAAGCGCCTGATGAGGCAAGATTTTCGACTTGCTCACCAAAAACTCTGCGCAGTATTTTTACACCACCAGCCCCGGATGATCCGACAAAGGCCAGTGAGAATCGAGGCTCAAAGGCCATTGCTACTACGGCAGCCTTACCGTAACGCGACAACCCTTCGATGGCAATACGTTTGGCGTCAACGTCTTTATCAGTTTCTAAATAGTCGATGGCGCGACTCGCACCCCACGCCCACGCGCGAAGTGCTCCCCATTCATCGGGCTTGCGAAATTTTCCGCTGTTGGTTAATCCAATAATTCCTTGGGTGAGGCCCGCACCATTGTCGGCCTGGATGCTGGAGGGAACGATAATAGCATAACCCCACCCGCGCGAAATCAATTGTTCTTTCCATGTTGGTTCACCGGCAGAACCAAGTCCGATCGGTTTTATCGGATCACGATTCCAGGGAGAAACAATCCATCCAAACTCCATCACAAGGGGAACAGGGGTCGTTGCATTTTTTGGTGTGGCCACCAGCAATTCTATTTCAACACTGATCGAAGGATGTGTGGTATTATCCACTACGCCTCTCAGAATTTTTTCGGTGATGGGATAATTACCGATAGTCGTATCAACAACCGATACGACTTGCCATTTTACGGTAGGAATGTTTTTTGGAAGGCGACCGTAAATTTCATTTTCAAGGTCTGTCATAATTTCGGGTCTGCGCACATTCCACCAGGTTTTTGCATCCGTTACTTTCTTTCCATTTTTTAGAACTAATGGATCGGGAAGTGTGTATGCATTAACCTTATCTTCAAAACGATTGGCCGCGTTAGGTGCGGAGGGATTGCCCGATGGCCCCGGACGAAGTTCATTTTTTTGAATACCAAGCTGACCCAGCATATTTTCATAGTCAGCTTGCGTAACACGGTTGATCGAGTCGCGTTGGGCCTGCGAAAGTTGTTGCGCAGTTGCTGAAAGGGAGAACAGCAGTAATCCGGCTAGTAGTAGTCGATTCATACTATGGTTTTGAGTTTTACTTTTTGCAATTGATTTCAACTTCATCAGATTTTAATCCTTCGCTGCTTGCTTTCACGGTTATTTTTCCGGTGGCACCTTTCTTTGCTTTGACGATGGCCAGTACCTTTCCATTAAAAGCATCTCGTGATGGAGATGAGAAGGAAGTCATGTTGGTGGCATCACCATTATCGGTTGCTGTAATTTCTCCGGGACCTTCCAGTTGAAAGGTTACCGTATTGTTGGCAATGGGCACTACATTACCGTGTTCGTCTTGAATGGAGACGGAAATGAACGTAAGATCATAACCATCCGATGAAATGATTGTGCGGTCTGCTGTTGCTGATACGTTTGTTGGCTGGCCTGCTGTTACTACGTTGTCTTCTGCCCAGACTTTTCCGTTTTTATACGCGACTACTTTTAACTCACCAGGTTCATAAACAACATCGTCCCAGCGCAGGCGGTATTGGTACTTTTCTTTTTTCTTTTTGCCAAGTGATTTTCCATTCAGAAAAAGTTCAGCTTCATCGCCTGATGTAAATACATGAACGGGTGTTACTTCGCCAACGCGATCGGGCCAGTTCCAGTGTGGTAGTATATGCGCCATTGCGAAATCCGGGCGCCAGTGTGATTGATAAAGATAAAACCGATCTTTTCTGAAGCCGGCTAAATCAATGATACCGCAATAGGCGCTGCGTGCATCGTAGTACGGTGTAGGTTCACCAAGATGATCCCAGCCGGTCCACACAAATTCACCGGCAACAAATGGATGCTTTTCAATAGAAGCAAAAACTTTTTCTGCCGATGATCCAAAGTCTACCGCATGAAGTTCGTACGCGCTTACCTGATGATTTTTTGAATCACCACCTCGTCCATCGCGAACAGGCGCACTAATTTCTTTCGACACCGGAAAGAGATAAACACCACGACTGCTAAACGCAGAAGCTGTTTCGCTGCTCAGAATTACTTTGTTTGGAAATTGGTTGTGAAAGGCATCGTACTGCGGTGGCGTGCGTATGCGATCGGTTCCTTCAAACTCAGGCGCCTGCCGGATGCCTTCGCCCTGATAATTAAGACTGATAAGATCCAGAACTTTTGGTAGCGCCATATCCGGTTTGGCAAAGTTCATCGCTGCGGTTGTTGGTCGTGTTGGGTCTTCTTCTTTTACAATGTTGTGTAAACGTTGTGCCACGGCTGCACCTTCTTCTCCAGTGTACTGTTCGCCTACTTCATTGCCAATACTCCAGATGATAACAGAGGGATGATTTCGATCTCTGCGAATAAAGGCGCGAGCATCGGGCTCTGACCAATCGGGAAATATCAAGTGAAAATCGTGTGGCGTTTTCTTCCGTTCCCACGAATCAAAAATTTCGTCAATCACCAGAAAGCCCATGCGATCGGTTAGTTCGAGCAACTCGGGTGCTGGTGGATTGTGCGACATGCGGATGGCGTTGCATCCCATCTCACGGAGCATTTCAAGTTGACGTTCGGCCGCACGAACGTTAAAGGCAGCGCCAAGGCCACCGAGGTCGTGGTGTTGATTGACACCGTTGAGTTGAATTCGTTCGCCATTCACCAGAATACCCTGGTCGGCATTAAATTGAATATCACGAATACCAAATGGTGTTTCGTAGGTATCGATTACTTCATTGCCTTGCAAAAGTGTAGTGACCGCTACATACCGGGTGGGCTGTTGGGTTGGTGGTGGCCCCCATAATTTTGGTTGTTGAATTACCGTAGTGCTTTGTGTGGTGACACTGTTTGCTGGAGTAACGGACGTTGACGATTCGAGTTTAGCAACCACTTCACTTGTTTTGTTGCCCTCGCTATCAAGCTGGTAAATGCGCGTAGTCGCGGTGATGGATGCTGTAGTTTTAGTAGTGTTGATAATGGAGATTTTCAGATCGAGTGTGGCTGTTTTTTTTGAAACCTCTTTTGCTGTGATGAATGTTCCCCATTGATCGATGTGAATTTTAGTAGTCTTTGCTAACCACACATTTCGATAGATACCTCCTCCCGGATACCAGCGTGCGGAGTGATTTGGATTATCGAGACGAATAGCAAGTTGATTTGCATCTCCTTCTTTTAGATATGGCGTTAAATCAATCCGAAAAGAATTATAGCCGTAAGGCCAGCCACCGGCAAGATTTCCATTGATCCACACCATGGCGTACGACATAGCACCATCGATGTCGAGGTAAATGTTTTTAGTAAGATCAGTTTTATCAATGCTGATTTTTTTTCGATACCAACCTACACCATTGCTGGGCAGCCTGCCCATGCCACCACCGACTTCAGGATTTTGTCCAGCCATAAACGGTCCATGGATGGCCCAGTCGTGTGGTAAATCCAGCAGCTGCCATTGGGTGTCATCAAAGGTTGCTTGCACAAACGGAAAATCTTTTCCTGGATTTCCTTCCGGGCGAATGTGATGCTTGTTAAAATCTTTTATGAAAGCATTCGCGGTTGGTAGAATGTACGGCTTTAATACACGGAGTGAGGAAGTTAGGGCAGCGGCTTCGGTGGGTTTGGTGTCTGCGGCTTTGTTATCGTTGTGGTCAAGAATTTCCGGGCGCACATCATAGATGAGACTATCAGGCGTTGAAGCATACTTCATAAAACGCCAGTCTTCATTTAAACTTATCCGCTGCCGGGTAAGTTGATCTGAGTTTTCTGAAACGTGTTGTGTTGGCGAGCACTGATTCAGTAACGATGCTGAGGTAAGGAGCGCGAATACTGGTATGTAAATAATTTTCATAGTACATGAGTTAAAAACAATTTGACAACAGGTCAAGTGTTTTTAGATAAACGCGCGGATACGTTGATGAGATCGTAGCGTACAAGTAGTTTTTGATTCTTTATAAAAAAGATCAACCGGGCGCGGGCCCGGTTGATACACTAACACTAAACACTAACTAATTTAACCCAAGAAATTAGTATTAGTAGCCAGGATTTTGATATGCAGCTTTTTCTTCGGCCGTCATTGCCATACCATCAAGTTGCCCTTGAGGAATAGGCCGCAGATAAGCTGTTAACGGAATTGTGCGATTGTAGACCACAGGTGTGGGGTCACCTTTTGCTGTTCCACAAATGGTATATGAAGCTGCGCGAGTATGCCATGTTTGCGTGCGTGCAAGATCAAACCAACGGAATCCCTCACCGTAGTATTCACGTGAGCGTTCATCAAGAATATAGTTAATGTCAATCACGGCAGGTGTGTCAGCAATCATGGCTGCACTGTTATCCTCTATTTTTTCGGCATTGTCGTTATTGTCCCAACGCCATTTGCCTGCACGTGCACGGAGTACGTTAACCAGTTCGCGGGCGTCTTGTCCGCCAAGTGTTGTGGCTCCTTTAACAGCGGCTTCCGCAGCGATCAAGTACAATTCAGAGAATTTGAGAATAGGGAATGGGCGTGTGTATCGCGCATTTGCTTGTCCAAGGGAGGTTCCATTGTCTGTACGATATGGGCCTATTTTCCAAAGTCCTGGGAATACAATTCTGCTAAAGCGTGGAGGCGCAATAACCCAATCAGCTCTTCCAGGTAAGGTGCCGGCTCCTACATTGCTGCTGCCTGCACCACTCGGGTAGGTAATAGATCCTGGATCTGAATCCAAGAGTGTCAAAATTGGTTCGCCCATGCCAACGGACATGCCGTTAGCATTAAACACTTGCGTCAAAGGTCCGTATGTGTTTCCTCCAGCACGTTGCCAGTTTCCTCGGTACACGGTTGCAAAAGTGCCATCGTAACGCGAGTCATTGTCTTTGTCTGCGAAAACATTTTGAATTAATTCATGAGTGGGCGCAACACCAGTCCAAGGGCGTCCATGGGGTTGTGTGGCTTCGCGCTGAACAGAGTTTGCTGAGAATCCATCACCTAATGTAAATTCACTTCTTACTTCGGTATAATTCCATGTCGCAATCCACGGTGCGAAGTTTCCGGGAGGGGAACCAGGTCCGAATTCATTTACATCGTGTCCATTGTATATGTTACTGGCCTGGGTGTGGTCAGCATACAGCAGCATCTCAATATTGCGATCATTTGAACCTCGGTTGACATCATAGTAATTGGTTAGCAATCCAATGGTAGTAGGATGGTTGTTGATTGCAGTTGTAGCCACATCGTAAGCCAGTTGAAAATAATCATCCGCATCAAGACCATCCGGATCTGTTCTTGGTGCATCCGGATAGGTAGGTATGCCCGCGGGATTTTCGAGCCACCATGCATATGTTAAATACGCTTTTGCCAGTACAAGACGAGCCACAGTTTTATTTACAGTTCCGGTGAATCGTGATGTTTCCGGTAAGTCTGTTACGGCTTGTAAGAGATCAGGAAAGATTGCTCTGGTGTAAACTTCAGGTACCGTGTTACGCACAGATGTACGTACAGCCAGTGTATTAAATTTAAGTTCGCCTGAACCCAGGTCCAATGGAACGCCACCAAATGTTTGTACCAATAGAAAATAATCAAAGGCGCGGAAGAATCTGGCTTCAGCAATCAGGGCTGGTGAAACACCAACAGCTACACCATTTTCAATAATACCACTAGCTGTGTTGATACTGGGGAACAGACCCCAGACAGCACCGTAGGGATTATTTAATGACGATAGATTACCAACTCCGCTGAAATCAGCATTTCGGGCATCAGCGTTTACATTCTGGCCCCATGTGCTTTCGTCAGTGCCTGATTGCATACCGGCATAGTAATAGCCATTGCCGTATATAAAGCGCATTTGTTCATATAGTGCGGTAATGCCTCCGGTTACACCTTTTTCGGTTTTAAAATATTCTGGCGTATAGATACTACGGGGTACTTCATCAAGTATGTCTGAGCAACCCAGCACCAGCAGGAGGCTCAATACGAATGTACCTGTTGTTTTAATATTGAATCGTTTCATGGTATTCATTTTTTAGAAAGTCAGGTTAAGACCAAAAATCAGGTTGCGTGTCGAGGGTGTATTTGTCCCAATTGTTAACAAGCGTCTTACGTTGTTGCTGTAACCTACTGCTGCGTTTTCGTTGGCATACGAATTCGTTTCAGGATCCATGCCTGATTCTTTATGATATGGCGAAAACATTACAAACGGGTTTTGTACTGTAGCATAGGCCCGTAGTTTGGATATACCCTTTACTTTAAACCAGTCGGCTTGGTCAAAATTGTAACCCAGCGTAATGGTGCGCACTTTAAGGAATGACGCATCGAAGTAAGAGAGTGAATTAAGATACTTCGGCTGATCTCCACCAATTGCTCCTGGGCGTGGATAGCGTGCATCAGTGTTCTCGGGTGTCCAATAATCCACATCGATGTTTCCTCTTCGTCCTGTCAGGATATTCAGGTATCCATTTGCACCGTACGGAGTTGCTATTAGCAATCCACCACGCTTGAAGATTCCAATCATGCTAAGATCAAATCCTTTGTAGGCAACACGAGTATTGAACCCGCCCATAAAATCAGGCTGCATACTCATGATTTGCCTATCGGCAGGTCCGATAATTCTGGTTGGAGAACCATCCGGATTGTAGTCACCATTATATTTTACCTTTATCATGCCCAGCGTACCACCTACACCTGTAGCTGCACCTGGCTCGTAGTTAGAGCGAAACTCATCTTCTTCCTGCCAAATGCCTGCATATTGATAATCATAGATAACATCAATTGGATGGCCAACAAACCACCAATTGTTTTCATCTCTTAGTTGTCCTGAAGCAAGTGATGTTAATTCATTTCGGTTAGCGTACAGGTTAACGCCTACTTCCCAGGTAAAACCATCGGGTTTATCCAGGATTACTCCGTTAAGTGAAAGTTCAAATCCTTTATTCTCGGATGAACCAATATTCGACATGATATTATTAACACCGGATGTTGGTGGCAAACCTACCCTGAATAGCAAGTCTTCCGTTTTTGTGTGATAGTATTCGAATGTACCACTCAATCGGTTATTCAGGAGAGCGAACTCTAATGCATAATTCATAGTGGCAGAAAATTCCCATCCTAACTCAGGGTTCGGTAATTCTGTAACAAGGAAACCTGTTGTGAATGTGGAACCAAAGTTATATGGTCGTGATTGGAGTAAGCCAAGTGTGGAGTAGGGATCTACAGCCTGGTTAGAGGTAATACCATAGCCCACACGGAGCTTCAACCGGTTGATGACATTGACATCTTGCATGAATGATTCTCTGTCAATGTTCCATCCGGCTGATATGGCAGGGTATGAAATCCACTTATGCCCTTCAGCCAATCGGGATGATCCATCAAATCGGTAGCTAGCTGATAACATATAGCGGTCGTCATAAGAATACATTAAGCGTCCCATGGCAGACATGAGGCCACTTTTATAGTATCCTTGTGTATTTGCATCGATCATTGGTTGATCATTGGCTCTTCCCAGGTTATAGAATTGAAAAGCATCAGCCGGAATATCTGTTGCGGCCACACTTTGTCTGCTATAGAAATCTTCTTGTGCTGAGTACAAGCCGATCACATTTATGTTGTGCTTGCTGGCAAATGTGTGATCGTAGGTTATGATATTCTCAACAGTCCAGCTTGTTGAGAGTGTATTGGCAATAGAGGCAGAGGACTTCGTTGTTGGGTTTACACTAAAGACGCCTTCACCCGTGTATTGGCCCGAGTTGGATTGTCGATAGTTCAACCCCAGGTTGAGTCTGTAGCTTAAGCCTTCAACACCAGGAATCTGTACTTCTCCATATACCGAGTTGTAAGATCCAAGACTTTTTGTTTGATCGATCCAACTATCATCAAGCGCTTCAATGGTCGAGCGAGTTCTCGTCCATTGTTGATCTAATGGCATGGAAACAACTCTCTTTATAGTACCATCAGCATTGTAAGGATCAATTAGGGGCGATGCACTAAGTACATCATACATAGAAAGATTGCTACCGTTGCTAATGGAGTAGTTACTATTGGTAGTGAAGCCTGCCCGAATATATTTACCGATCTTTTGATCGAGAGAACCTCTTAACGAAATCCGTCTGTAGTCCTGACCGGGAATTACGGCTTCATCTTTGAAATATCCCAGACCGAAATTGTAACTCCCATCGTTTGCTGTACCACCAATTAAGTTGACGTCATGACTGGTTGTTTTTGCTGTTCCGTAGAACATGTCTTGCCAATCTGTATTCATGCCTTCAACTTCATCAGTACCTGGACTTGTGTACACACCAGCAACTTCACGGAGTTTTGCAAACTCTTCCCCGTCCATCATCGGGTATTCGGAGAAGACTTTTTTCAGGCCGAAAAAACTGTTGTATGTAATTTGTGCCTTCTGTCCTTTCGTACCTTTTTTAGTGGCAATAAGAATTACCCCATTTGCTCCACGTGATCCGTAAATGGCCGTTGATGAAGCATCTTTCAACACATCAATGCGTTCTACATCGTTGGGATTAATGTCTGTGATCGATCCGAAAAACGGAATTCCATCGAGAACGATCAGAGGATCATTGCTCGCATTGAGTGATCGAGTACCTCGAATCCGTATCTGCATGGCTGCACCAGGCTTTGAGGATGACTGCGACATATCAACACCTGCTAAACGTCCTTGTAAACCTGTAGTAATGTTAGCCGCTGGTATATCTCGCAGGGCATCACCCTTCATGGATACTACAGAGCCTGTAACTGCCTCTTGACGTAGTTCACCATATCCAATTACCACGATTTCACTCAGTGCTTCAATACTGGGGGTAAGGGTAACATCGATAGTAGTTCGATTACCAACAGGTATTTCTTCGCTGGTGTAACCAATGAAGGAAATCACCAGAACATCATCGGCCTTGGCATCGAGTGAGAAATTGCCATCGGTATCGGTGGTGGTACCTGAGGTAGTTCCTTTAACCAGCACGTTAACGCCCGGCATGCCACTACCATTTTCATCAACCACTTTTCCTTTAACAGTAGATTGTGCGTAGGCAGAAAATGCAAACACGGTTAAGCACAAGGCGAGCAAATACCTGCGATGCCTGTGCCACATCTTCAGGTGTGTGTACAAAATGAGTAGAGTTGTTTTTGTCATACATGATTTTGGTTTAGTGTTTAGAAATCGATTGCATTTGTTATGTAAAATATTCCCCTCTGCGGGAGGGGATATAGTCAGGTTGACTTTACTAAGGTCAGGTATCGGAATAATAAATGCAACCGATTGCAAAAAATATTTATAAAGATTTATTAAATAGCTTAAAATATGGTCTATTTGACATCTATTAACACATTGTCTTAATGCAACCGATTATTTTAAATTACTCGATTAGACGGATTGACCTGATTGTTAATCAATTAGTCGTGAGTATTTTGCACAGTTTTAACCCGTAGAGAATTTATAGTGCGTGCCCATAAAGAGATTACTATCTATGACATTGCCGAAGCGCTGAGCCTTTCACCAGCTACGGTTAGTCGCGGGTTGAAAGATCACCCGGCCATTCGAAAAGATACCCGGAAGCGTATTCTCGATAAGGCTTCTGAACTGGGGTATCAGGCAAACTCCTTTGCCAGTAACCTGCGAAGAAACCGAACCAATACGATCGGTGTGATTGTGCCGCGACTGAACAGTTACTTCATGTCAACGGTTATTGCCGGTATGGAGCGGGTGGCTAACCAGGCGGGCTATAACCTGATCATCAGTCAATCGATGGAGTCTGTTCAAAAGGAGATCGCAAATGTGAAGACCCTCTTTAATAGTAGAGTTGATGGTTTGCTGGTTTCAGTTGCTTATGATACCGAAACCATGGCGCATTTTGACGTATTGGTGGGTAAAAAAATACCACTCATTTTTTTTGATCGTGTTTTTGAGCATCCGGATTGCACCAATATTATTATTGATAACGGCAAGGCTGCGTACGAAGTAACCAAACATTTGATCGATCAGGGATGCAGGCGTATCGTTCATATTACGGCTAGTCAGAAACGAAATGTTTACACCGAGCGTATGCGAGGTTACAAGCAAGCCTTAGCTGAGCATCATATTCCCTTCGATGAAAAACTTATTTTTGTGAACAACCTGAGCGATCAGGCAGGGGTAGAAGTAAGTCGTGCCATTCTTCAAATGGATTCGTTGCCCGATGCCATTTTCTCAGCTAACGATGCCTGTGCGGTAAGCTGTGTGCGCGAATTAAAACTGGCAGGTATTAAAGTACCGCAGCAGATTGCTGTAGCCGGATTTAATAATGATCCGCTGTCGAAAGTAATTGAGCCCAATCTTACTACAGTTAAATACCCGGGTGAGGAGATGGGAGAACTGGCGGCCTCCACATTGATCAGACGAATCGATCGGTTGGAAGGTGCCAACCTGAACACCATCGTACTTCGCCACGAACTGATCATCCGCGAATCTACGCTTCGATCTGGAAGTAAATAATTGCTAAGTCTTGAGTACAACATCGAATATGAAAGTAAGTAACGCTCAGAAAATTGCGCTGATAACCGGAGGTTCTTCCGGTCTTGGATTAGCGATGGCCACCAAGTTTGTTCAGCAAAATATTTTGACCATCATCACCGGACGCGATAAACAGAAACTTGATGAAGCGGCTTCAGCATTAGGCGAGCGTTGTGTCCCGATGGTGATGGATATGACTCAGCTGTATCAGATTCCACATCACCTGAAAGAAATACTCGAACGATATGGAAGAATTGATATTCTGGTGAACAATGCCGGGATAAATCAAAAGAAGGAATTTGTTGATGTCACCGATCAGGATTTTATGAACATTCTGCAGACAAACCTGGTAAGTGTTTTTTCGCTTTCGCGCGAAGTGGCCAAAGTGATGATCGCGCAGGGTGGCGGTTCAATCATCAACATCAGTTCTATGGCTGCGCAGTATGGCATCCCCAAAGTAATTGCGTACACTGCTTCAAAAACTGCAGTGGAAGGAATGACACGGGCCATGGCTGTGGAACTCTCCCCGCTAGGTATTCGTGTTAATTGTATTGCTCCCGGATTTATTGCTACGAAGATGTCGGCAGCTGCACTGAACAATGATCCTGAACGAAAAAATAAAGTGATGTCGCGCACACCTATGGGAAAATTAGGCGTGCCGGAAGATGTTGCTAACCTGGCTTACTTTCTGGCTTCAGATGAATCAGCCTACATGACGGGTACCATTATTCCGGTGGATGGCGGTAACTCAATCGGATTCTAAAATCAATTCCAAACAAACCAAAACGGCAGCCCGATGAGCTGCCGTTTTTATTTATCCCAAATCCTGCTTTACATTTTTCTTACGGAGCCGCTTCCACTGGCATGACTGTTCACTTTGCTGGGGTTGCCTTTGTAGGTCACCGAGCCACTTCCGGTAATGTTGGCATCGAGTTCATTCTTCACGTTAATTTCTACATCGCCCGAGCCAGAAATTTTTACATCGCACCGGCTGGTTTCAAGGTTGGCGGCTAATACTTTTCCGGATCCACTAATAGAAGCTTTCACAATAGCAGCCGAACCCGTGGCTTCAATTTTTCCAGAGCCGGATACTCCGAAATCAGCCGTCTCGCGAATGGTCAAACCAAGCGAAACTTTACCCGATCCGCTCACATCGCTTTCGAATGTTTTGCAAGTTCCTTTTAGAAACAAATCGCCCGAGCCAGACACATCGCCTTCTACATCGCCACTGGCTTCAATTTCAATTTTCAAGTTGCCTGAGCCACTTACATTAAGATCTAAATCGCCAGTTACTATTTTGGTTTCGCCAACTAAATCGCCTGATCCGCTTACACTAAGCGCCTCAATGTCTTTTACGGTGATGTAAACATTTACTTTATCGTCATCACCCCAACTCCAGTTCCAATTTCCTTCTTTGCCGATCACCAGCTTGCTGCCATCTACTTCAGTTTTAATTTCGGTGAGGAAATCTTTCTTGCCTTCAATTTCTACTTTTTGCGGGCTGCCCTGGCGGAGGTATAGTTTGCCGGGAACACGGAACGAAATCTTTGTGAACGTATCAACATTACGGGTTTCACGTGTCTGGGCAAAAAGGCCGGACGTCAGCGTTACCAGAGCGAGCAGCAGGGTGATTGATTTTTTCATAGCATGGGGTTTAATTCCTGAGTATAGACTACGGCAAAACAAAACCGTTGCATGGTCCGCAATAATTTTACCAGTAGTGTACTGTTTGACGAAGAATCAAGCTGATGGGTTACTGCTAAAATCAATAAAATTCTCCTGCGCGGGGTAGTCCCTCTCCGGTATGGAGAGGGACTAAGTGAGCTAGTGCCGTCCGCAAACACACTTAATCATACCCTGGCCATCCGTATGATCGTGCCACGGAAATGAAGTAGCATTCTTGTTCAACTCCCAATGAAATTTAGTGCGAGGCCTGTTATAGTTTCCGATTTCGTTCAGTGTTTCGGAATCGTACACGCGCCCATTTACCACTGTATAGTGAATAAATTCAGTGTTATGAATATCGTCCAGCGGATTTTTGTCGAGTACTAAGAAGTCGGCAAGCTTGCCTGCTTCAAGACTTCCAATCCAGGTATCGAGGCCTAAGCTTTTTGCACCATTGAGCGTTGCCATTTTTAATGACTCATGATTGGATGAACCTCCCTGGGCAAACATCCAGGTTTCCCAATGCGCGCCTAATCCCTGAAGCTGGCCGTGTGCCCCCATGTTTACCATCACACCATTGTCTTCCAGTTTTTTACAACTGGCTGATACGAGGATGTGGCCGTTGGTATATTCTTCTTCCGGAATCATTTCGCGATGGCGCGAGCGCGAATCAATGATTGCGCGCGGGGTAAAGTGAAGGAGTCGTTCTTTCGTCCACACATCGGTGTGTTGATACCAATAGTACTCTCCGCTAACCGAGCCATACGAAACAATGAGTGTAGGGGTGTAGGCCGTGCCAGCGTTTTTCCAAAGTTCAACTACATCCTGATAGAGTGTGGCGATGGGAAGGTTGTGTTCGATAGTAGTGTGGCCATCGAGAATCATGCTGATGTTGTGATAGAAAAATGATCCACCTTCCGGAACCACCATCATGTTTAACTCACGGGCAGCCTGAATCACCATTTGGCGTTGTTCTCTTCGGGGTTGATTGTAACTCTTCACGGAGAAGGCGCCATACGCCTTACTTCGTCTCAGTGCACTGCGGGCATCATCAATGGAATTAATCACGGCTTTGAAATCGCCATCGGCTCCATACAAAATTGTTCCGGTTGAAAACACGCGTGGCCCTGTCATTAACCCGGCTTTTACCAATTCGCTTTGTGCGAATACCATTTCAGAGTTAGCGGATGGATCGTGCATGGTAGTAACACCATACGCCAGGTTAGCAAAGTACGGCCAGTGTTTTTGAGGTGTGATACCATCGCGGAAATGTCCACCGTGTGCGTGGGCATCTACCATGCCGGGCATAATGGTTTTGCCGGCACAGTCGATCACTTTGGCATTTGCCGGTACTGTAACCTCTGTTGATTTGCCGATTGACTTGATCATGTTGTTTTCAACAAGCAGCGTACCGTTTTCAATTACTTCATTTCCTTTCATGGAGATGATGCGCGCATTGGTGAATGCCACCAGCCCTTTCGGTTTATCAACCGCTACTGCAAGCCCTACAGCAATACCTTTTTCGGGTAGTACAAAAAGTGAATCGGGTTTTTGCGCGATAAATTCAAACCGATCTTCCAGGTTGATGGTAAAGTATTGATCGCCCAACGTATAGTACAGCCGTTTGCCATCGGCAGACCAGTGGAGATTGATACCGGCATCTTTAGCAACTTGCTTTACCGGAAAGCCATCCGAGCCGCTGCTCAGATCAATGGTCTTACCAATTTGTGGAAAGGCTGCGATATAAACTTTATGCAAATCAGAAAAGGCCACCCACTTGCTGTCCGGTGAAACCGTAAATTGTTTGGCGTACGTACTTTTAAAGATCAAGCGTTCATCGCTTCCATCGAGCTTGTAACTTCCAAACGAATTTCCTCTTGAATAATAGATTCGATCGCCAGTAGTATTAAATGTTGGATTGTCGCCTTTGTCGCTCACAAAAGTTGAAGCGCCTCCCGATGCAGGCATGGTGTAAATACCGGTCTTGGTGGTGTAGCTTCCTCCCAGATCAGAATCGCCTTCATCTTTTTTAAACACGATCAGTTTTCCATCAGCAGCGAAAGAAGGTGTTCTGTAAATTCCTTTTTCGGTTGAAACCTTTACGGGCTTGGCTGCTCCAGCGAAATTGGTTTTGTACATCGCACCAGACTGCTCATCATTCCAGGTTACGTACACGAGAGACTTTCCATCGGGAGAGAATGCAGGTTCGAATTCGAAATCAGTTCCTGAGGTAAGGCGTTGTGGCTTACCGTTGGGAAGTTCTTTTTTCCAGAGGTATCCAACCGCGTTGAAGACTAACCATTTTCCATCGGGTGAAGTAGTAGCCTGGCGGATGATGTTAGGGGTGAACGTATCGGGATTCAAATCCTGTTTGAAGCGCACCACATCGGTGATACGTTGCTTCACATGACAGGTAAATGGTATTTCGGTTGAACTGTTAACTCCGAGGGCATCTACTTTGTTGATTTTTCCATTAGCCCAGATAATGATGGATTTATCATCCGGAGTCCAGTTGAAGCCGGTATAAATTCCAAAGATGGTCCACGCTTCCTGTTGATCTTTCGAAAGTTTGTCGTAGATGGGCCACTCTTCACCCGTAGTAAGATCGCGCAGATACAAAACTGTTTTGGTGCGAACGCGTTTGATGAACGCCAGCTTTTTTCCATCGTGCGAAATCTGCGGGCGGAATGCGCCTCCCACACCACCGGTTACGGTTTCAACGGTTCCTTTCTGCCGATCGAACCGGTAGATCACGAAGATCTGGTTGTTGGGATCTTTGTTGTATTGAAAGTATCCGCCCGGGTAGCTGTCTTCACTGAAGTAGACATAGCGTCCATCAGGCGAAACGCAAGGCTCGTTTACATCTTGCTGATCGTTTTTGCGTTGCGTAAGTTGTAATCCTTTTCCACCGCTGATGTGGTAAATCCACATTTCACCAGCACCCAAGGAGCGTCTGGAGGTAAAATGTTTTCGGGCGATGATGTACTGACCATCGGGTGTCCACGCGGCATTGTTCAGAAGTCTGAAATCTTCCTTCGTAATTTGGGTTGCATTTTTTCCATCGCGATCCATTACCCAGATGTTATCGCCACCGCCAGCATCGGAAGTAAAAAGAATTTTCTTGCCATCGGGACTGTAGCGCGGTTGTACTTCCATGGCCAGACCTGTGCGAAGCAGGGTAGTAGTGCCGCCTGTTATCGGCATGCTGTAAATGTCGCCCAGCAGATCGAATACTATTTCCTTTCCATCGGGCGATACATCCACATTCATCCAGGTTCCTTCAGAGATGTCGAACTCGATAGTTTTAAACGGTGCTTCCGGATTGTTTACATCCCACTTCTTCTTCTGGGCAACAGCCAATTGAAAGAATGAGAGGAAGAGAGCAAAAGCGATCAGGGTAAATTTCGTTGACAGTTGCATACAGTTTAGGTTACACGTGAGCGTGTCAAATGTAGGATTTCCTTTGTAAACACGCTTACCATTTATATAAGTTGTCAGTGGCAAATTGCCTTCTGCCAGCTACCTGCGGTCAACTTTCATTATCTTTCCAACGATGTCGGTGTACTCATACCTTACGATTCAAAGCGCAACAACAGGAAGCTATAAGGAGAAGGGAAGTAAGTTCCTGGCTTTCGCCTATCCGGTGGAGGGTGAAGAGGATATCAAAATTAAACTCGATCAGCTTAGGAAAGAATACTTTGATGCGCGGCATCATTGCTACGCCTGGATGCTGGGGCCTGAGCGGAAACACTTTCGGGCGAATGACGATGGCGAACCCAATCACTCAGCGGGCGATCCAATACTTGGACAAATCCGGTCTAAGAATATCACCAATGTGCTGGTGGTGGTAGTTCGGTACTTCGGTGGTGTTAAACTTGGTGTAGGTGGATTGATTGCCGCGTATAAAGCAGCAGCCGAAGAGGCTTTGGCAACTGCAGTAGTATTAGAGAAGGTAATTCAGTCTGGTTTCAGGTTGTATTATGCCTATGCAGAAACACCTGAGGTGATGCGTTTGGTAAAAGATTTAGACCTTACTATTTTAGATCAACAGTTTAACGATGATTGTTTACTCTACGGAGAGGTTTCCCTGAAACGAAAAGCAGAACTGGTTGAGAAGGTGGCGCTGTTAACGGCCATGGGATTTTCCGTCAGGCTTGCAATTGCTTAACCCAATCCAACCTATTCGGTGTAAGGTGTGTCTCTCTTTTAAAATGAAAAACCTATGAGAACCTTTCTATCTTTTTTTGCTTGCCTTTTTATTTTGTTGTCCTGTTCCAGTAACGATGTAAATCCCAAGGATGTAGCGATCAAAAAAGCTTGTCAAGCTTGCCAGACCGAATCGGCCGACATGGATTGGCTTCGAACCATTGTTAACAAGAACGATGGAAATGTATATGCCATCCATACTAGTGAAGGAATGATGATTGTTCATCAGCCCGTGGTGATGAGTTGCCTGAGTTGCGTACGGTATACCTGCTCAGGTCTTCTTGTGGGCTACCTCACGGAAACCTTTGAACAGGAGTTACAAGCAGGAGTTAAAAAATCCAATCTGATTTACGAAGCCAGGTTTTAGTAGCCCGACACGTCACCTTGTTTTTGTAAGTACACAATACTTGTAAGTAATTCTCTTTACCTTACAAAAACTTTTCGCGTATGACGTCCACCCGAAAGGCCGCTGTAGGTTTCATATTTATTACACTTCTTATTGATGTAACCGGGCTGGGGCTTATCATTCCGGTAATGCCTGATCTGATCAAGGAACTAACGGGTCAGAGTACCAGTGAAGCAGCAGGGCCGGGTGGTTGGTTGATCTCCGTCTATGCCATCATGCAATTTTTATGTGCACCTATTATTGGTGCCTTGAGTGATCGCTACGGCAGAAGACCCGTGTTGCTTGGATCTCTTTTTGGGTTTGGAATTGACTACCTGTTTTTGGCGTTTGCACCAACACTCGGATGGCTTTTTGTTGGACGCATTATTGCCGGAATGCTAGGCGCAAGCTTCACTACAGCCGGTGCGTACATGGCCGATATCAGCACACCCGATAAACGGGCACAGAACTTTGGCTTGATGGGTGCCGCTTTTGGTTTGGGATTTATTATTGGACCCGTTATTGGTGGTTTGTTAGGCGGGCTTGGGTCGCGCGTTCCCTTTATGGTGGCCGCAGGACTTTCGCTGTTGAATTGGCTTTACGGATTTTTCATTCTTCCTGAATCGCTACTGCCAGAGAATAGAAGAGCATTTGATTGGAGTCGGGCGAATCCTGTAGGAACGTTAAAGAGTTTATTCCGATTTCCGGTTATTGCCGGCCTGTTTGTCTCACTTGCTTTTCTTTATATCTCTGCGCATGCTGTTCAAACCAACTGGGCATTTTATACTGAAGAGAAATTTCATTGGACATCCAAAGATGTTGGTATTTCATTAGGTATTGTTGGATTGGTGTTCGCGATTGTTCAGGGTGGACTGATCCGGGTTATCATTCCCAAACTCGGCCAGCAGCGAAGTGTTTATGTAGGCCTCGGGCTGTATGCTCTTGGATTTATTTTGTATGGCCTTGCCAATGAAGGTTGGATGCTCTATGCTATTACCGTTGTTTATTGTTTAGGTGGCATTGCCGGACCAGCCTTGCAGGGAATCATGTCGGGTATTGTTCCGCCCAACGAGCAGGGCGAATTACAAGGTGGATTTACCAGCTTGATGAGTGCCACATCAATCATCGGCCCACCGCTTATGAACAGTTTGTTTCAATACTTCACGTCACCAAAAGCACCGGCTTATTTTCCAGGTGCGGCCATGATTCTGGGAGCAGTGCTTACATTGGTCAGTACCATACTGGCCAGACGCTCGTTAAAAAAGAATCATAAAGCGGACTCTTCTGTAACCTGATTTTTTCACAACCCCAGCACCAGCTTCAACTTGGTGTACCCGCTTTTGCTCAGCGGAATTTTAGCGCCACTTTTTAATAACGCAATGTGACTGTCTTTTTCTAAGGGTTCTATGCGGGTAAGTTGGCCGAGGTGAATCATGTACGAACGGTGTACCCGTACAAATTGTACTGCATCAAGATTTTGTTCGTAGAAACTCATGGTTTTCTTTTTGAGGAACATTTCTTTTTGCGTGAAGATCTTCACGTAGTCATCGTACGCTTCAAGATATTGAATTTCATGCACGGGTATGATACGGATATTACCACCCTCTTTCACCACAATACGATTGCGCTCTTCGGGTTGCCGAACCTCTTCGGTTAACAGTACCTGCTGTGACGTTTTTTCTTCGGTAGTATTTCCGCGTTGCTGAAACCACTTTTGCAACGCTTTATCAAAGCGCTCTTTGCTGAAAGGTTTTAAAAGGTAATCGATGGCGTGCGACTCAAACGCTTTCATCGCATATTCATCAAAGGCTGTTGTGAAGATGACAGATGGAGGTTGGTCAAGAAGTTCCAACATTTCGAAACCGTTGATCTTCGGCATCTGGATATCGAGAAAAATTAAATCAGGTTTGTGTTGAGCAATGGCTTTTACACCTTCAAAGCCATCGTTGCACTCCTGCACAATTTCAATATTAGCATGTGCCTGAAGGTATTCGCGCGAAATGCTGCGGGCCAGTGGTTCATCGTCAATAAGTATTACTTTAATCATAGTGTTTGAGGGATTCTGACGAGCGTAGTAAAAATAGGATTTTCGTTTCCTTCTTGTTTGGTTGTCAATAAATCGTTGCGGGCGTAGAGTAAATCTAACCTGCGCTGCACGGCTGTTAATCCGAAACCTGTTCCTTGCCGCGGTTGTGAGGTGGCCGGATCAAACGGATTTTCTACCGCGATAACCAGTTGATGATCTTCAGTGCCAGCGGTAATGCGAATGGTAATTTCACCGGTAGTATCGTACAACCCAAACTTGATGGCATTTTCAACAATAGGTTGTAACAGCAGCGATGGAAGTTTCATCGTTAGTGAAGTAGCGTCTTTTTCGATTTCGGTTTTTAACCGATGACCGAAGCGTACTTTCTCTATTTCCAGGTAAAGTTGTAAGTGCTTCAGTTCTTCATCCAGCGTTACCAGTAAATGATCGTCACGTTTGATGGTTCCGCGTAAAAAATCAGAAAGCTGCTGAATCATTTTGCGGGCTTCTTCCGGTCGCGTTCCAGCCAGGGCGCTTATGGAGTTGAGGCTGTTGAATAAAAAGTGTGGCTGTAGTTGTTGACGGAGCGATGCCAGTTCGGCTTCGCGCGCCAGCTTTTGTGCGTCTTGTTCACGCTTTTCAGTGGCTTGTTGTTCCTGCATGTAGAACCACATCCAGCTGAGCACGGAGATCAATGCAATCATCAGCCAGGCAAATAATCCATGAAGGACTGTTGATCCGGATAGGTAGGCCTGGTAAGCAACATTATCGGTGAACAAGTATTTTGTCATCAGGTAGTGATGTACCACCACACAGACAAGGGCTAACACTACGCTTTCAATGGCGAGGTAAAACGAATTCTTTGCACTGGGTTGATAGTAGCGCAGTAAATTGAACATTACATATCCTGCTGTAGCAATCAACAAGTTGAGATCGACTGCTTCCGCCAAGGCCACAGTCCAGTGAAATTCAAAACTGGTAGCCAGGGCATAAGTCTCCAGCCCAACCAGGAGGATCCACCAGGCAATGTAGGCGACTATAATTCTTCGCGCAGGAATTTTCAAACTCAAAGCAGAGGGGTTTTAAAAATTTTAGAACAAGGGCATTGATTTCATTCGAAGACTGATGGCCTTTTGATGAATGTAATGAACATAACCCCGGGCTTCTTCGATTTCGTGGATGCGTGAATATACCTCCATGCCATCCTCAATTTTTTTGAGTGGAATGAGTTCGGCCACGTTAATGAACTCCCATTTTACCTTTTCGTTGTTGTTGTTCAGAAATGAATCTTCTTCCCGTAAACCGATTGTTCTGGATTTCAGAAACGCTTCTTCGGGCGTTTCGGCAGCAATGAGCCGGAGTTGCTCATCGAATTGTTGCGTCTTCTTGTTTTCGGCTGTAATGCCAAACACGATTTTTGCGATAAACCAGTTCATAAGTATAGCTTGTAGGATGATGAGTAGGAAATACATTTTATGGTGTTGTTAGAACTGCTGTGAGATGCCCGGAACCTTGAACTTGGAACCAAAGTACCTAGTAACTTTTGATGTCGATGCCACCAAACACACACGTGCCTTTCAATATCAAGACCTTGCTTTCATCAGCAGCGGTAACATTCTTTCGTTTGTCATCCAATCCTCCGAACACACATACCAGTTCTTCGGTTTGAATTTTCCAGTTTGAAGGAACCACCAGCTTGGTTCCGCCAAATACCTGAACCATTTCAAGCACAGCCCGCCCGTTGATATCGGCTTGCGTTAGGTTTAGTTCGACACCGCCAAAGAAGGTGACGGATTCTCCACCTTTGAAATCTTTGGAGATGATAATCTTTTTAGCACCACCAAAAACCGTAACTACTTCAATGACATCTTCAGCCGTATTTTGTGTTGGGGCTTCCGTTGCAGGATACTGAGCATAGCGTTTTTCGTTCCAACGCTGCCAGGCTTCATGACGATGACGCTTGGGGCGAAAGATCATAACCAAGCCAACACCAATGATTATAACAGGCCAGATAAATTGACTGATGGATATATCGGTAATAAGCCGGTCAGTGAGTAACACCAGGCCAATACCGGTAGGAATCATCCAACCCCAGTTGGTGAACTTATGTTTTACGCCAATGAAAAGTCCCACTGCGATAAGCAGCATCGGGAAAGAGATAAGCCAATCCGGAATATCGGCTCCGGCTTTATTGGCCAGCAGCACACCACCCACCGCCACTACAATAAGTCCGGCCAGGGCACGACTTGAGTTCGATGAATGTTGGCCCGAAGGTTTTCCTGACGGGGTTGCGCTTTTGTTTTCTTGCGTTTCCATTTCTGTTGATTTATGATCAAATATACGGGGTCATTTCACATCCGACTATCGTGAATAGGCCGGTACCAGTGGGTAGTAGGTGAATGGAGGTTGTGAGGCGGTGGAGATTGTTATGGGGAACTCTATGATTTCAATCTGCGAAAATCAGCACGATCTGTGGGAAAAGTATTGCTTTGAAATTTCCGCCAGCAGAGTAAAGAAAAAAAGTCAGGCTTTCACCTGACTTTTTTTTAGTTCTTTAAGCTATTAGCCACATCTATGCCGGTGATGATTTCGCGAAGCGATCATACTCAATCCAACAGCTATGATGATGATAGGCCAGAAGTATTGCCCGATGGAGAACCCGGCAATTTGTTCGTTGGCCAGAAACAGCGTTCCTACCGCTACGGGTATTAACCAACCCCAATCGCGAAAGCCATGTTTGGCTCCGATAAAAACACCCACAACAATGGGAATCATTGGCCAGGTAAATAGCCATCCGGGCATTTCGGCTCCGGCTTCGTGCGCAAAGATCACGGCACCTACCGCCAGCAATACAATGCCGCCCATTCTGCGGTTACGAATTTTACGTTCATTTTTAGCGTCAGTGGTTGAGGTGGTTTGAGTTTCCATGGTGTTTGTTGATTTGATAAGCGAATATACGGGCAACATCAGGCCGAATACCACGGTGATTAGGCCGACACCGGATGGTAGTAGGTGAATGAAAGTTTCCTGGCGGTGAGAACGTGGTACGATTTTGCCTGCCAATCGACAGGGGGCAGGCGATCATTCCATTTTTCAATCTTCTAATATCCTGTTCAACTTCGCGTACTGCAACAACATGATGGTTTTAGCATCGCGTATTTCGCCTGAAGCTATCATGGCATAGGCTTTTTCGAAATCGAGTTCGAGCACATCGATGTTTTCGTCTTCATCTACGCCACCGCCATCGCTCACTTTCTGATCGTCTGCATACTCACCGATAAAGAAGTAAAGTATTTCTGTAACCGATCCGGGCGACATGTACACTTCAAAAATTTTCTTCACCTTCGAAATGCGATAGCCGGTTTCTTCTTCGGTTTCTCTGCGGATGCAATCTTCAGGATTATCGCGATCAAGCAAGCCGGCACAGGCTTCAATCAGCATACCGCTTTCGTTTCCATTAACAAGGGTGGGCAACCGGAATTGCCGGGTAAGAATAACGTCACCTTTCTCTTTATTATAGAGCAGGATGGTAGCGCCATTGCCGCGATCGTAGGCCTCGCGACTTTGTGTTACTACATCACCTTGGCGGGTAGTAATGGTATAGGTGTATTTATAGAGTTTGTACCAATTGTCGGAGAGCAGCTTCTGCTCCAGAATTTTTACTTGATTTTGCATAGCCTCACGAACGGCTATCGCAGGATGGTGGTTGCCGTTAGCCGTTTGTAAATTTCCAGGCAAACCCACGCATCGGTGGCGGCATATTCAAGTTGCTTTTCCGTAAGGGTGGGGGCTTCCCAGTTGGAGGTTTGGGCGCTTTTTGAAATTCGAAACCCGAGAAGCAGGCCGCTGAGTTTTTTTACGCTTTCAACCTGAAGACCTTTTTGTTTGGCCAGCGTGGCTAACTCAACAAATCCAGACGGATGAAATTTTCGGAGTTTTTGAAGGGCTTTGATGTCGTCATGGATGGCAACACCGGCTTTAACGATTCCAGGGTTTTCAAAAATGCCGGCAATTTCTTCTGTAAGACCGGAGTGATGAAGCCGGATTAAATATACTTTGTTGGGCACCGCCAGTTGAAGCAGGGCTACTTTGTACACCTGGCCTCGCTTAAAGCTGGGGCGCGTTTCGGTATCAAATCCAACCACATCATGCTTTTCGATTTCCTTGAAAACTTTCGATAGCTTTTCGGCTTCCGTTACCACCTGCACTTTTCCTTCATAGGCTTTTAAGGGCAATACGTTTAGCTCGTCAGCCGTAATGGTTGTCTTTAGTTGCGGGTGCTCCGAATGGGTGCCTGGGTGTTCCTGTAGCGGATGCATTAAAAAAATGATTAGGCGTATGCTAAAAAAATCGTTGCCTTAAATTAAACCAAAAAAATCAACTCCGGGGCACAACTGAAATTTAAAAGTTGAATGGCTTCGCCCAATGGTGTGACAAATCGTGCATACTGCGATTGCTGATCAATTTTTACTATTTTGACCCCACATTGAACCTAACCTGAATATCCCGAATGTCATCGCTATTCCGTAAGAAACCCCTGGAAACAATTCTGCAAGATGCTGATCACGGAGACGATGGTCATGGTGGGCAAAACCTTAAAAAGGTACTGGGTGTTCGCGACCTTACCGCCCTGGGCATTGCCGCGGTAATCGGGGCAGGTATTTTTTCTACCATTGGGCAGGCTGCTTATGATGGTGGCCCCGGGGTGATCTTTCTCTTTATTATAACAGCAGTCACGTGTGGATTTACTGCGTTGTGTTATGCGGAGTTTGCTTCACGTGTTCCGGTGGCGGGAAGTGCCTACACGTATTCGTATGTAACCTTTGGAGAAGTTGCCGCCTGGGTTATCGGGTGGGCGTTGATACTGGAGTATGCCATCGGCAATGTGGTAGTATCCATTTCATGGAGCAGCTACTTTGCCAATTTACTGAACGGAGTAGGTATTCATCTTCCAGCCTGGCTGGCCACCGACCCGACAACGGCCCATAAAGCTTTTGAATCAGCAGTAGCCGCTGGTGCGAGTACGGATGGTTTGGCCTGGACAACCGCGCCTGTTATTTCAGGGTTCAAGTTTATCTGCAATCTTCCGGCAGCAATCATCATTGTGCTCATCACCATGCTGGCGTATGTCGGCATCAAAGAGAGCCGCAGCAGCGCCAACTTCATGGTAGGATTGAAGCTCGTGGTGTTGGCAATCGTAGTAGGTATCGGAATTTTTTACATCGATGTTGATAACTGGTCACCGTTTATGCCGAATGAGTTCACCGGTGTACTAAAAGGTGTATCGGCTGTCTTCTTTGCGTACATCGGCTTTGATGCAATCTCCACAACTGCGGAAGAATGTTCGAATCCTCAACGCGATCTGCCACGTGGTATGATTTATTCGCTGGTGATCTGTACCATTATTTATGTTGTGGTTACACTGGTGATTACGGGCATGGTTAATTATTCTGAATTTGATAACGTAGCCGATCCACTGGCATACGTGTTCGAAAAAATTGATCTGAGCAAAGTTGGATTTTTTGTTTCGGTAAGCGCAGTAGTAGCGGCAACCAGTGTTCTGCTGGTGTTTCAGATTGGTCAACCGCGTATCTGGATGAGTATGAGTCGCGATGGATTACTACCGAAACGTTTCGCGAAGATTCACCCGAAATTTCAAACGCCAAGTTTCTCAACTATTGTAACGGGCATTATCGTGGCCATACCTTCCTTGTTTATCGAAAGCGCACTGATGACCGACCTGACAAGCATTGGTACACTGTTCGCTTTCGCGTTGGTGTGTGCTGGTGTATTGGCACTTCCTCCCCGCGACAAATCGGATGTGAAAGGTTTTAAACTTCCTTACATTAACGGTCAGTGGATTGTGCCGGTGTTGTTTGCCATCTTCGTTTATTCCTTCCGCACCCGGTTGTTGGATTCCATCGCGAACCTCACCCATGAGTCGCATCAGGAAATTTTGTTTTTGGTGTTCATTATCCTTGCAGTAGGCATTACAGTTTTTACGTTCATTAAAAAGTTTTCGCTCATTCCCGTGCTGGGCTTATTGTGCTGTATGTACCTGATGATTGAAATCCCCACACGAAGCTGGTTGGTATTTTTTGGTTGGATGGCGTTTGGCCTGGCCATTTACTTTAGCTATGGATACTGGAAGAGCAAGCTAAGCGAAAAGAGATCGGTATAGTGATTTCGTGTTTCGCACAAGCATCTGCGCAGCGTAATCAGCGGGAGAAATTCAAATTCAATTCCGTTCCCGCAGATCGCGCGGATTTTTGCAGATTGAAATCCTAGTATCCGAATCAATGCTTATCTGCGCTTACCATTTGAATTGAATGCGTTACTTTTTGATTGAAATGTGTTGCAGATCATTTTTAATCATGCGTATATTGGTTTAGTGTGTTATCTGAGTGTTACGCCAACCATGAAAACTCTTGTTACTACGCTTCTGCTCAGTTCAATCTCGTTTATCGGAATTGCCCAGGTTTATGTCTTTGCCGGACTTCAGCAGAATTACATCCGGAGTGAAGTGGTGGTTAACGCTTCTCCTTTGACTTCCTGGCATGTTGGCGGAGGTATCAATGTTTTTCTATCAGCCGACCAAAAGAAACTGTCTTTTAAAGGAGAGTTAGCTTTTGTGAGAAAGGGATATCATCAGATGTTGGCTAATGATAAAATGGATCTTCATTTTGATTACCTCACGTATCAAACAACGGTGCGATTCCCGGTTGTTGATTTCTTCGCTGTGGAGGGTGGAGTGAACCTGGGGCTACTCGTGTACTCCAATATGTACAAGTGGATTAAAACCTATAACCTGATTGACCTTGGGTTTGTTGGCGGGCTTTCGTTTCTGGAAAATAAGCGAGTAGGGTTCTATGGACGCGTGGTCTACGGGGTTTCACCGCTGGTTAGTTATGAACGGCCCGATGAAATCGGAAACTTTCACGGTCAATTTCGTGATTTAAGAAATACATGTTTTATGGTGGGCATTCGTTTTAAGGTTTATGAAAAGGAATTCAGTTTTAAGCACTAGGGTAGTAGTGCTATTTATGTTGCTGACATCGTGCGTGGAATCTGTTTACATTCCAGACCCGATCGATCCTCGATTGCCAAAATATACCGAAGTAGGCAATAATGTTGGCGGAGCCTTGCTGAATGATAAGCTGTGGAAATCAGAAGTTATCTATGACTTTTGGGGAAGCGCGTCCAGAATACCGATAATACGGTCTTACCAGGATAGTATTAGTATTGCGTTTGATGGCGAACTCAACGATGATAATTATGCGGAGATTTCAGTTGGCCTCGATGACATTACGATTAACCAGCTCGCTGATTTGACAACCCTTAGTGGCAGGAAGTTTTCATTGGATGGGAATGCTGCGGTGGCCTGGTTGACGGGGTTGGGGTGTGGCAAGCCATCCACGCGAGGTCAGGTATACTTCCGGTCTGTCAGCTACTCATCCGAATATAAATCCATCACCTTGTCAGGTACGTTTAGTTTTGTTGTTGAAGATTGCGCAGGCGTCAAGGTAGAAGTTACGTATGGCCGCTTTGATTTTGAAATATTTCGCTTGAACTAAAAAATCCACAGTTCAGGAATCTGGTGGGTCTGCCTCCAACCGCATAAGGCGAATACGGGATAGTTTTTTCAGCCCATAAATTCTTCTACCTTACTGTCGATAATCATTCGCCACCATGATGGACCCCAATGCATTAGTTTTGAAAGCAAAAGAATCAGGCTTTTATCGCTGGCTGCTCAACGTTGGTTTGAACCGCATGATTCCCTTCAACAAACCACATGGCTTTAAAGTGGTAGAAATAGGTGACTATCATTTAAAAACGTTAATTCCGTACAAGCGAAAAAACTTCAATCACATTCGTGGATTGCATGCGTGCGCACTGGCCACGATATCCGAATTTACTACAGGTTTTTTATTGGTGAGTAAACTTGATGGCAAGAAGTACCGGCTTATCATGCAGCGATTGGAGATGGAGTATCATTATCAGGGAAAGATGGATGCGCACGCCAGCTTCGCCATTTCAGAAGAATGGCTTTCAGAAAAAGTTTATCAGCCGCTGCAATCGGCCGATGCGGTTGTTATTCCTTGCGAAGTAAAAATTCATGATGTAAACGGAAATCATCTTACTACCGGAAAGGTCTTTTGGCAGATTAAAGACTGGCAAAAGGTAAAGACCAAAGCTTGATAAGTAGTACCGTAAAAACTAAATTCAGGAAATTAAATGCTCATTAACCAGATGCGAAAAATAGATCAACTACTAGCCGAGTATGGTGAAAGTCACCAGAACGCTACAAACAAAACGATTCATTGGATTTGTGTTCCAGCCATCTTCTTCAGTATTGTTGGTTTGATTGCTTCGATACCAGCCGGCCCGGTACGTTCCCTGGTAGGCGAAGGTAATCCGTATGCCAACTGGGCTGCCGTTACGCTGATGCTCGTCCTGGCATACTACATTTCTCTTTCCATTTCGCTAACGGTGGGCATGTTGCTGTTTGGTGCGTTTTGTCTTTTTCTGGTGAATGTTGTTGTTCACCTCAACATTGCTCCGTTGTGGTTGGTTTGTGTAGTCGTTTTTGTTGTAGCCTGGATCGGACAATTCTATGGTCATAAAGTAGAAGGTAAGAAGCCGTCTTTTTTTAAAGATGTGCAGTTCTTGCTGATCGGCCCAGCGTGGCTCATGCATTTCATTTATAAAAAACTTGGAATCCCGTATTAATTGGAAGAGCTTCATTTTCACGAGGGAGAATTGCCTTCAGGCTATCAGCCGGGTTTTGAAATTTCATTGTATAATTTATCCGAACATCGATCACTCCAGGCACACAATGGCTGGCGTTGTTTCTATGCGTTGAATGCAAAACATTGCCGCGTTGAAGCAGCACTTTTTTTTTACGTCACAGAGCAAGGAGCTTTCAGTCCGTGGCGGGCACCATTTGGGTCGGTAGAATTCAGTGACACGATTTCTGCCGAGGCGCTGTTTCGCTTTCTGGAATTTAGTGAATCGAACTTGCAGGCTTCAGGGGTACGCATGATCGCCATCAAAAATTCATCGCAAGCGTACGCACCGGCAAAGACTTCGCTTATTGAAACATTTCTCTTTAACCTTGGCTACCAGGTGTCATCTGCCGAAGTAGATGTTGTAGTAAACGTTGGGAACAAGCCGATGGTGCTGGATACCTGGGAGCAACGCAAGCTCCGTCAATCGCGGGAAGCCGGTTTGGAGTTTCGTTCGTTATCCATCAACAGCCTTGATGAAGTTTATCGTTTCATTCTCGCTTGTCGCAAGCAAAAGAATTACACCTTATCGATGACGCTGGCAGAATTACGCCCCACCGTGGAGATGTTCAGCGATCGCTTTTTTCTGTTTGGAGTTTATCAGGGCAAAACCTTGGTAGCTGCATCGGTTACGGTGAAAGTATTGAACCACGTGTTGTATAATTTTTACTGCGATCACGATAAGCAATTCGATCCCCTAAGCCCGGTTGTTTTTTTGATCGATGGTATTTACCGCTACTGCCGTGAACATCAAATTTCAGTATTAGATTTGGGAACATCAGCCTTGAATGGTAAACCTAATTTTGGTCTTCTCGAATTTAAAATGCGAATGCATGGTGAGCCCTCTGCCAAGTTAACGTTTCAAAAATTATTGAGGTGATGAACACTCCGCTGGTTTCGGTAATCTGTGTCAGTTATAATCATGCAAGGTTTGTTCGCGAAGCGGTTGAATCGGTGTTGCAGCAAACCTATCAGTCAATAGAATTGATTATCGTGGATGATGGTAGCACCGACAATAGCGCTGCTGTAATTGCGGATATCCTCAAACCGTATCCGGCTATAACTTTTTTAGCGCTCAATAAAAATGTGGGCTACTGCAAAGCCTTCAATCAGGCACTGACCCATGCAACAGGTGCGTACATTATTGACCTTGCGGCTGACGATCTTTTGCTTTCTGAAAGAGTAGAAGCCGGTGTGAGAACCTTTCAGCAACTGGACGACAGTTATGGATTAATTTTTTCGGATGCTGAATTCATTGATGAGGATGGCGCACATGTGCGATTTCATTCTGAACGATTTCCGCATGACAGTATTCCGCAAGGCGATATTTATCAGTCGTTGATCAACCGCTATTTCATCTGCTCACCCAGTATGATGTTTAGTCGCAGGCTGATAGACACGCTTCAAGGGTATGACGAAACCCTTTCGTACGAGGACTTTGATTTGTGGATACGGGGTTCGCGTCAGTTTAAATTTCAGTACACCCCCCAGGTATTGGTAAAGAAACGAATGGTTAAAAACTCAATGGCCCAGCGACAGTTTATGCGCGCAGACCGGCAGCGCAATTCAACGTTTCGGGTTTGTGAGAAAATAATGCAGTTGAATCGCACCACACGCGAACAGGATGAACTGGCTCACCGAATTTTATATGAGATGAAACAGACCCTTAAACTGTTTGATGGCGTGCTGTTGTGGAAATACTTTTCGCTTTATAAAAAGAATCAAACGTTGTCGTATCCGGAGTAACACTACTTCCGGTTGTCTTGTCCACTAATCATGCTGAGGTAACTTTCATAACGACTCAGGGCAATTGCTCCGGATCTTACCGCTTCGATAATGGCACACTTCGGCTCGTTTACATGAATACAACTGCCGCCAAATTTGCAGTCAGCACGTAAGTTGCGCATTTCTGGAAAGTAGTCGGAAAGTTCTTGCTCACCGATGTCCACCAGGCCCCATTCTTTTACACCGGGTGTATCGATCACAAATGAACGGCTATCCAACGCAAACATTTCAGCAAAGGTAGTAGTATGTTTTCCTTTCGAAGAGAAAGCAGAAATATCGCCAATGGTCTGCTCCAGTTCGGGCGCGATTTTATTCAGCAGAGTTGACTTGCCTACTCCGGAGTGGCCGGCTATTAAGGTTGTTTTGCCCTTCAGCAATGTGTGAATGGACTCCACACTATCGTAAAGTGCAGCAACAGAAAAGCAAACGATGTCAAGGCTTTCATAACGGCTCATCAATTCTTGTGTGATTGCTTTCCCCTCGTCATCCAGCTGATCTTTTTTATTGAACACCAGTACCTGTGGAATACGAAACGCTTCGGCACTCACCAGAAACCGGTCGATAAATCCTAACGAAGTACGCGGCAAGGCCAAGGTAACAACCAGTAATGCCTGATCGATATTGGCGGCCAACACATGCGAGTGGCCGGTCTTCTTCACCGATTGACGCAGGATGTGATTGTCGCGTTCCAGAATTTCCGTGATCGAACCAACTTCGTTTTCCATATCAAACTGAACACGATCGCCTACCGCCACCGGGTTTGTTTCTTTGATTCCTTCCAGGCGTATCTTGCCGCGCACGCGGCAGTTGTACGTTGTTCCGTCTTCGGCCAGCACATCATAGAACGAACCTGTAGATCGTGTTACCTTACCTTTCATCGCAGATGGTTGTTACCCAAACTCAAACATCAAACCCGAAGCGTTAAAGATTCCCTGCAGTACTTCATGATTTTCTCTGTAGCCCCCAGATTTTCTTCTACATATTGCCGTGTAACTTCGCACGCCAGCAGAAAACTTTCGGGAATGTTAAGCATTTCATACTTCGCTTTCATGTCGGTGTAGTCGGCCACTTCAAAGGCGCCACCCCGGTTGATGAGATCAATCGCTTCCTGAAATTTCTCGTAGTTCTTGTTGCCGAAGAAAATAGGCACACCGTAGCATGCGGCTTCCAGAATGTTGTGCAGCCCTTTACCAAAAGCGCCACCGATGTACGCAAACTCCCCGTAGCGATACAGGCGTGAAAGCATACCGATGTTATCGATGAGCAGCACAGCGTAATCGTCCAGGTTTACGGTGTCGGCAGCGGAGTATCGAATCGACTTTACCTGCAAGAGTCTTTCAATGGAAGTTAGCGATGACTCTGAAACTTCGTGCGGAGCCAGGATAAATTTCAGCCTGTTCTCGTTTACGAATGGCGCAATTACATCCATATCTTCCGGCCAGCAGCTACCCACAACAAACAGGTTTTGATTACCCTTGAAGCGTTGGGCTATCGGAATTTCTTCTGCTTTTTTTACGATCTCATAAACCCGGTCAAAGCGTGTGTCGCCAGCACGCAGGCAGTGTTGGATGCCGATGCTTTGCAACAGTCGCTGCGATTGATCATTCTGAACGAAGAAGTAAGAGAAGTTTCTGAGAATATTCCGGTAGAATTCTCCGAGACTGTGAAAGAAAAGCTGATCGTTGCGAAAGATCGCGGAGATGGAGATCAGCGGGATGTTACGAGCATTCAATTCTTTTACATAGTGATGCCAGAATTCATACTTCACAAAAATGGCCAGCGCGGGGTTGACGATCGAAACAAACTTCTTAGCCTTCTTGGCGGTATCGAGCGGCAGGTAGTAGACAAAGTCAGCGTTCTCGTAGTTCTTGCGGACCTCGTATCCGGAAGGTGAGAAAAACGTAAGGAGAATTTTTACCTGAGGAAATTCCGATTTCAAGCTTTCGATAACCGGTCGGCCTTGCTCAAATTCACCGAGCGAAGCACAATGAACCCATACTACGGGTGATGAAACCGATTTAAAATCATCAGTAAGCTTTCGGAAGAGATTTTTTCGCCCCAGAACAAACGCTTTGGCCTTCGGATGAAACAGGGCCGCCAGGCGAAGTCCGATCGTGAGAAAGGCAATAAAGAAATTGTAGAGAATTACCATACCAGCGTAAAAGTACGAAGCTTACGCCACTCGATAGATTTATTTGTGGTTATGAACGTTTCAGCGGTATAAATTTCTTTATTTTTAAATCGCATTATTTATTGGTTGATGTTTCAGGTTGGAAGTTAATAGTCAAACCTTGAACATCAAACGGCAACTATCAGACTTAAAGAAGCATGTTCAAAAGAATCGCACTTGTACTTTTTACGGTAGTGCCATCGCTCGTAAGGGCGCAGGATGGCAACGACATGGTTAACTTTTTACAGGCCGGCAGCAACGATGCGTCCAAACTTACCCAGGCTTACCTTAACCCGGTGATTGAAGGATTGTCGTATGGATTTAATGGAGGTTGGTTTTCGACTGCCAAAGCCCACAAATCGTTTGGGTTTGATTTTGGTGTGTCGGCCAATGCGGTTTTTATACCGTCATCAAAAAACTATTTTGATCCCAATAAGCTGAACCTGGAAACAGCTACTTTATCCTATACGGAAGCACCCAATGGTAAGGCACCAACCATAGTAGGTCCATCGTACGAAACAACGTACACCGGAAGTGTTAGCGTTGATACCGATGGAGATGGCACACCCGATGAAACCAGAGGGTATGAATTTGACGGACCTCAGGGCCTGGACTTTGAGGAGGCTATTAAGATAAGCGGAGTACTCGCACCAACGGCACAACTGGGTATTGGTATTTATAAGAACACCGATTTAAAAATACGCTGGATGCCCGAGGTAGAAGTTGGGTCGTCCAAGATTAAGTTGTTTGGGTTGGGTGTGATGCACGACATCAAACAACATATTCCGGGTTTGAAATTATTGATGTTCGATCTCTCCGTACTCGCAGCGTATACTAAAATACAAGGTGAAACCGGAATGGAAGGAGCCTTCGCTCCGGAGGCAGGAGACACACGCCCGCAAAAATTGAATTACGAAATGAACGCCTGGCTGATGGAAGCGATTATTTCCAAGAAGCTTTCGTTTGTAACGTTTTATGGTGGCGTGGGCTATAATGCAGTGAAAAGTACGGCTGATGTAACAGGCTCGTACGATATCTTTGACGATGGCACACTTATCCTTAATAATCCGGTGAGCCTTGATTTTAAGAACAACAGTTTCCGCTTAACAGGCGGTATGCGTTTGAAGATGGCCATTTTCTATTTAAGTGCAGACTACACCTTGCAAGAGTACAGCACGGTGAGTGTGGGGTTTGGTGTTAGTGTTAAGTAGCTGTAAGGCGCAATTTTAGTTTCGGGCCTCACAACGATACCAAAGTGGATGGGTCAGGCTTGATGTTTCAATTAACTAATTAGCGTTCCGTAAGTACGTGTGGAATTCCGTTCATCAACGTAAATTGTATCATGACTACTTACTTTCCATCGTTGTACCAGGTGAACACACGCGTTTGGCTGCACGAACTAACCGGTTCATTAAACCGGCCAGCAACCCTTGATGATATTTCGGATGCTGCACTTGATGAATTTGTGCAGGCCGGGTTCGATTGGATCTGGCTGTTGAGCGTGTGGCAAACCGGCAAGGTGGGGCAACGAATTTCCAGAACCAACCCGGAGTGGCGAAAAGAATTTGAAGAAACCCTGTCAGACCTGAACGATGAAGATATCAGCGGGTCAGGCTTTGCCATCAAACGATACACCGTACACAAACAACTGGGCGGCAATGCGGCACTGGCACGTCTTCGTTCACGCATGAAGAAACGCGGGTTGAAGCTGATGCTTGATTTCGTGCCCAATCACACCGCCATTGATCATGATTGGTTCAATGAATTTCCGGATTATTTTATTCAAGGTGATGAATCGATGCTCGGCCGCGAGCCTGCCAACTACATCAAGCTGAGGGGAAAAAAAGGTGATGCAGTTTTTGCGTACGGCCGCGATCCCTACTTTTCAGGATGGCCGGATACGCTGCAACTCAATCATGGTAATCCTGCCATGCAAGAAGCGTTGATCAAGGAACTTATAAAAATTTCTGCACAGTGCGATGGTGTGCGTTGCGATATGGCCATGCTGTTGTTGCCCGAAGTATTTGAAAAAACATGGCAGATAAAAATCAAACCATTTTGGCCCGAAGCCATCAGTCGTGTAAGGGCCGTTAACAACGGTTTTTGTTTGATGGCCGAAGTCTACTGGGGCCTGGAGTGGATATTACTACAACAAGGTTTTGACTACTGTTACGATAAGAGTTTATACGATCGGCTGAAAGAAGGATTGGCCGTTCCTGTGCGTCAGCATTTTTTTGCTGAGTTGACGTATCAAAATAAAGTAACACGCTTTCTGGAAAATCACGATGAGCAACGGGTGGTCGCACAGTTTTCACCTTCCATGCATCAGGCCGCTGCCATCCTCACTTTTCTGTCCACCGGCATGCGCTTCTTTCATCAAGGGCAATTAGAAGGAAAAGAAAAAAAGGTATCACCCCACCTTGGTCGTGGACCGGCAGAGGCCGTAAACGATGAAGTTGTAGAATTCTATCATAAGTTACTTTCGGTATTAACCTTGCCGGTAGTGCGTTCGGGCGAATGGCAATTGCTGGATTGCGTGGCCGCGTGGGAGGGAAACCCAACGCATGATAACTACATTTGTTTTTCGTGGAGCAGTGGCGAAACCGAAAAAATGATAGTGGCTGTTAACTATGCCCATCATCAGGGACAATGTTTTGTCCGGTTGCCCTTTGATGATCTTCACGACAAGCAATGGTTGTTAAAAGATTTAATGACGGATACAACCTATCATCGTGATGGAAGTGAACTGCAAACAAAAGGTCTTTACCTCGATGAACCAGGGTGGAAGTATTATGTGTTTATTGTGGAGCCTGCGCCCTAGTGTTAATAAGTGAAGAATTCAATTTTTGATTATGAACTGGATCGTATTGGTTATTGCTGGCCTGTTTGAAGTAGGGTTTGCAACCTGCCTGGGTAAAGCCCGCGAAACAACAGGCACCGTGTCGCTGATGTGGTGGGCCGGCTTCGCAATAAGCTTATCGATTAGCATGCTGTTGCTTTACAAAGCAACGCAGACCCTGCCGATCGGAACAGCCTATGCGGTATGGACGGGCATCGGTGCGGTCGGTACGGTGATTGTCGGCATACTGGTGTTTAAAGAACCAGCCGATTTCTGGCGCATGTTTTTTATTGCAACGCTTATTGGTTCTATTGTGGGGTTGAAATTTGTTTCGCATTAATTACGCTCCCGCAGATCACCGAAGGTAAGATTTGTGTAAATCTGCGAGGGGGTATTTTTCAACTCACAATAAAACATTCTCAATTCCGACCTTACAAGTATCATCGCCACAAAATGAAACTTCTTAAAAGAATACTGTATACGGTTGTCATTGCCCTGGCATTACTAGCCATCATAACTTTTTTCTTTATGCAACAAAAATCATTTGGAAAGCTTCCTTCCGGAGAGCGCCTGGCCCGAATTGAAAAATCACCCAACTACAAGGAGGGTACATTCAGAAATATCGAAGAGACTCCCATGATGGCCGAAGGGGTTTCGTATCCGAAAATGATCTATGAATTCTTCTTTAAAAAAATGGAAGGCCAGGAACCGAGCACGCCATTGCCTTCGGTGAAAACGGATTTGAAAACCATTGCGTCAAGTATGCCCCTGATCATCTGGTTTGGCCATTCTTCGTACCTGATCAAAATCAACGGCAAAAATATTCTGGTCGATCCGGTTTTTAGCGAACGTACCTCACCGGTACAGTATGCCGGCTCCAAACGATTTGAAGGTACAGGCGTTTACACCATCGATGATTTTCCCGACATTGATGTAGTGCTCATCACGCACGACCACTACGATCATCTGGACTACAACAGTATTCTTCAATTGAAATCAAAAGCAAAATTGTTTTGTACTTCGTTGGGTGTTGGCTCGCACCTGGCCTACTGGGGCATTGATGAAAAGAACATGATTGAGTTCGATTGGTGGGATACGCAAACCATACTGCCGGGCATAGAACTGACAGCTGCACCCGCCCGCCATTTTTCGGGCAGGGGGTTTACCCGTTTTAAAACCTTATGGTCATCGTTTATTCTGAAGACTGCCGAAGCGAAAATTTTTATTGGAGGCGATTCCGGCTACGACAGTACCTTTAAAACAATTGGCGAAAAATTCGGCCCGTTTGATATAGCTCTGTTGGAGTGCGGCCAATACGATGTGAAGTGGCCGTACATACACATGCTGCCGGAGCAAACCGCACAAGCGGCTGTTGATCTGAAAACAAACGTATTGATGCCCGTGCATTGGGGAAAATTCAAGCTGGCGAATCACGCGTGGCGCGACCCGATTGAACGGGTTTCAACACGAGCGCGCGAACTACAAATAGACATTACGACACCCCACATTGGCGAACCCGTGGAGGTAGGCGGAAGCTACCCAGTGGCGATGTGGTGGAAGTGATACGTTTTGGTGTTTATTCCAAACACGGGTAAAGTAGCAAATCATTAGCGTGTATTTGTATGAAGGTACAAGAGCAGATTAAAGAATATATCGCCAGCCAACCTGAGCCAAAACGCAGTGATATGCTGGTGTTGCATCGCATTATTCAGCAAGTAAAGCCAGCTTGTAAATTATGGTTTCTGGATGGTAAAAACAGTGAGAATAAAATTGTTTCTAATCCCAACATCGGCTATGGGTTTTACACCATAGAATATGCCGATGGCAAAAGCAGGGAGTTTTATCAGGTAGGCATGAGCGCCAATACATCCGGAATCTCCGTCTATATCATGGGCATCAACGATAAGACCTACTTGACCCAGACCTATGGAAAGAAACTTGGTAAGGCTAGTGTAAGTGGATATTGCATTAAGTTCAAAGCGTTAAAGGATATAAACCTCGATGTACTGGAAGAAGCAATACGATTTGGTTTTGAGAACACATAACGCAGAAAGAAGGCACGCTACTGCTTAACCAATTTTACTTGCTCCATACCTTCATTGGTCTTTACAATAATAACAAAGGTTTGAGCGGCTTGGGTAGTGAGATCAATCGGAAATGTTTTTTCTCCTTGCTCCACACGGCCATCAAATAGTTTATTCAGATTTTTTCCCTGTGTGCTGTACAGGTAAATATGTGCCATGGTGGAAGTTCCGAAAGTAACCCGTAAGGTCGCCATACCCGGTGTTGGGTTGGGTGATACGGAAACATGGTGGATCGGATCGTAAGGATCGTTATCCGTAACGCCTGTAACAAAATCGCGCGAGAATTTATATACGCGATTTCCGGTAAGAAATGCAGTACGGTCATTCAGTTTGACGAAGCGATTGTAAGCAGATCCTACCGTAATTTTCTCCCAGGTTTCTCCGCCATCTTTCGTTTCAAACAAGGTAGAATATCCTCCCGTCCAACCACGAAGCGAGTCTATGAAACCTACGGTCTGGCAGTAATAGTACCCGGTATCAACCGTAATCATTTCCCAGGTTTGACCTGCGTCTTTTGAGCGGATGATGCGCGTTGAATCGGTGTACGATTCAATCGAGCCGTAAAAATGTTTCTTGTCGGGTGTCTGAATTTTCCAGATGCGATCGCTCACGTGATTAGTTACAAATTTTTCCTGCCAGGTTGTGCCCCCATCAGCTGTGTACAACACGATACCGCCTTCTTCTTCACTTTTCGATCCGGTAACAAACCCATGATCGGCATCTATAAAGTAAGCATCAATCAGTGAGTTGGCATAGGCCGACATATTTATGTACGTCCAGGTTAGCCCTTTATCTACCGACTTGATAACAAAGGCAGGCTCACTCCAGATGCCGACACCGTAGATGGTATTGGCATCCGCTTTGGCCAGTCCGCAAACACCAGCCGGCTGCGGAGTAATTTTTGACGCAACGTCTTTCCAGGTTTTGCCGCCATCGGTAGTGCGATACAAGGAGCCTTCGAGGGAACCACAGAGTCCGATTTTCTCATCGAAGAATTCAATGCTGCGCAGGTATTTGGTAAACGTTCCGCTCTCTTGCCAGGTCTCACCGCCATCAATCGTCTTGTAGACTTTCTTCAGCCAACCACCTGCTGTCCAGCCTACATTTGGATTGATGAAGTACGCATCATCGTAGCGCGCGGAATGTGGAATTCCTAATGTTGTCCAGCCTTCCTGCGCCAGGCTTAACAAGGGTGTGATGAAGAATACGAAGGCGTAGTATTTGTTCATAACCGTAACTGTTAGTCAACTAATGTAAATCTTTTTTACTTTTAGAAATGAGATTGCGGATGAGAATATTTTTATTGGTGAGTCTAACGGGGCTGCCCTTGTTTTTGTTTGGACAAAAGAAGAGTGTGTGTTTTACTATTGATGACCTACCGTTGGTAACCTACGGTATTACCGATTCGGTTTATCAAAAGAATTTAATGGCCAGCCTGGTTGATGGCTTGGTAAAAAATAAAATACCCGCCATTGGTTTTGTTAACGAAACAAAGCTTTATCACGAAGATAAGCTTGTTTCGTTTCGGGTTCAGTTGCTTCAGCATTGGGCTGATAACGGGCTGGCGTTGGGTAACCACACCTTCTCGCATCCGGATTATAACACACGTTCATTAAAATCTTTTGGCGAAGATGTTGTGAAAGGAGAAAAAACCACGAAAGAGATTCTTCATCAAAAAGGAAAAACAATGGAGTACTTTCGGCACCCGTTCTTACACACAGGCAGTACAAAAGTAAAACATGATTCGTTAACGAATTTTTTAGAAACCCGGGGCTACACCGTTGCGCCTGTTACCATTGATGATGATGATTATCTGTTTGCACTCGCCTACAAACGTGCCCAGGATAAAAATGACCTGTCGCTGATGAAACAGATCGGTGCGGACTACATCGCTTACATGGAAAAGAAAGTACTCCACTTTGAGAAACAGGCGCAAGGTATTTTTGGAAGAGACATCAGCCAGATTTTGTTGATTCATGCCAATCAACTGAACGCTGATTACATGCCGGAATTGGCGAAGGTCTTTTTACGAAATAACTATGTATTTATTTCGCTGGAAAAGGCGCTTGAAGATGAAGCCTACACAACACCCATTACTGTATTTGGTACCTGGGGAATTTCATGGTTGGATCGCTGGGCGTTGTCGCAAGGAAAGAAAGGAGACTTCTTTAAAAACGATCCGCCAACACCGGAGTACATTCAGAACCTGGCGAGGTGATTACTTGCCTTTATAAATCGCTTTTCGCTTTTCAATAAACGCTTTCATACCTTCTTTCTGATCTTCGGATGAAAAAGTGAGGTAAAAATTCTTGCGTTCGAAATGCAAGCCTTCATCCAGGTGTGTTTCGAACGAACGGTTTACAGACTCTTTGGCGAGCTGTGCTGCGATGGGTGATTGCTGGGCAATTTCTTTTGCCAGTGTTATCGCCTCGTGCAGGTACATTTCAACGGGTACTACACGATTCACCAATCCGTAGAACAGCGCTTCATCGGCAGTTAGAAACCGGCCGGTTAATATTAACTCCATTGCTTTTGCTTTGCCGATGGCTTTCGTTAAACGTTGCGTTCCGCCTGCGCCCGGCATTACACCAATTTTAATTTCCGGTTGCCCGAACTTGGCCGATTCTGAAGCAATGATCATATCACAAGTCATGGCCAGTTCACATCCTCCACCCAGTGCAAATCCGGAAACTGCTGCGATGATGGGTTTCTTGGTTTTTCGAATCTGATCCCACGTGCTGAACTGATCAATCATCAACATGTCAACAGCACTTTTATCAGCCATTTGTTTGATGTCGGCACCGGCAGCAAAAGCCTGTTCGTTACCGGTAAGGATGATCACACGAACATTTTCATTTTTATCCAGTTGCTGTAGTGCATCGCGAAGCTCGTGCATCAATTGAAGATTGAGTGCATTGAGTTCTTTCGGACGATTGAGTTCAATCAACGCGATGTGGGTATCAAGTTGTTCGTTTACCGTAATGAAATCCATGGGTGAGATTTTGGTACTACTGCAAATCTCAAAAGTTTATCGACAATTCCTATACCCGAAAGCCTGCAATTGATAGCGCGTGGTTGACGATCAGTAATCTGTATTGAATAGTATTGCCTGTAGTTCTATTAGATTCTTCGCTCACAAAAAAAGCCCCCCGAATAAATCCGGAAGGGCTTTCAATCAAAAGGCTGCATATTGGTGTGCTATGCGGCTATAAATCGTTCTGGCAATCTTATAGTAACCGAAGTCTTTCTATTTTTGGTGGTTGATTTTAGCAGAATAATGTCAGTTTATTCAGCCCGGCTCGAAAGTAGTATGGAGAAGATTAGAATTTTATTTGTGTGTTTGGGCAATATTTGCCGATCACCTCTGGCAGAAGCCATTTTTAAGGATAAGGTAAGGCGTAAGAACCTTGAGCGTTTTGTGGAGGCCGACTCCTGCGGAACCGCCAACTATCATGTTGGCGATACACCCGATGATCGTACCATCCGCAATGCATTAAAAAATGGTGTCGCTATTCAGCATCTCGGCAGGCAACTGGCGGCTGATGATCTCGATCATTTTGATTTCATCCTGGCGATGGACAAGAGTAATCATCAGAACATTCATCGATTGCCCAACGCCAGCCGCCATCAGCAAAAAATAGTATTGATGCGATCGTTTGATCCACAGGGTATGGGAAAGGACGTTCCGGATCCGTTCTACGGTACCGAGGGCGACTTTCAGGAAGTATTCGATATACTCGACCGGTCGATGGATGAATTTATTCTTCATCTCGAAAAGAATCATCTGCCAGCGTAAGTCAATACGTTGGCTGATAATTGTCATGCTATGATGCGGGTTGTTTCAGCGAGATTAGCCCCGCTAATGTGGCTGCTATCTTTATTGGATAGTGGGGCATAGCGCGTAGTTTAGTATTTTTAGAACGATTTCTTTTTTCATGACGAACGCCATCTACCTTACTACCACCGAGCCATTTTCCGGTAAATCTATCTTTGCACTTGGGCTGATGAATTTGCTGGCATCTAAAACCGAGAAGATCGCTTTCTTTAAACCGGTAATCAGTTGTGATCGTCCCGAACAGGATAATCACCTCCAAACCATTGTTACACATTTTAACCTCACTACCGATTACACGGAGATGTATGCCTTTACCCTCAATGAGATCATTCGCCTGATCAATGCCGGTAAAGAAGCATTCATAATTGACGCCATCATCGATAAGTTTAAGCGACTACAGGAGCGCTTTGATTTTGTTGTAGTTGAAGGAACCGACTTTACAGGTGGCAGTTTTAGTGTGGAGTTTGACGGTAACATTTCAATCGCCAAAAACCTGGGCGTGCCGGTGGCACTCGTAGTGAATGGAGCCGGCAAAACCATGTCAGAGATTGTTGATGTTACCGTGTCGACCACCAAAAGTTTTACAGACGAAGGGGTGCACGTAATGGCCGTTGCCGTGAATAAGGTTGCAGCTGAACTGAAAGAAGAAATTAATACTCACTTGCAAAAGGCCTTACCCAACGAGATAATCATAACGGCTGTGCCAGCCAACAAGGATCTGGGAAATCCATCCATGAAAGAAATTCTGGAATCGGTAAAGGGACAGTTGTTGTTTGGTGAGCATCACTTGTCTAACCAGGTTGATGACTCCATAGTAGGCGCCATGCAACTTCATAATAGTCTCACCAGGCTTCATAAAAACACACTCGTAGTAACACCCGGTGACCGGGGCGATATTATAATCGGGGTGTTGCAGGCTAACCTCTCGCGTAATTACGAAAAAGTTGCCGGACTGGTGTTAACGGGTGGATTGTCACCAGAGCCTTCTATCATTAAGTTGATTGAAGGGTTAGATACAGTAGTGCCGATTATCCAGGTAAAAACCGGAACGTTTGCCACAGTGGCTCGTATTGCCAACACACAATCCAGAATTTTACCCGACAACAAGGAAAAGATAGCCCTTGCCATCAGTACATTCGATCAGTACGTGGATGTAAAAGCGCTGGAAAAGAAAATCATCACATTCCGGACAACCAGCGTAACACCGCGCATGTTTCAGTACCAGATTGTGAAGCGTGCAAAAGAACAACGAAAGCATATTGTGTTACCCGAAGGCGATGATGATCGCATTCTGATGGCGGCTGATGCATTGATGAAACAGAATATTGTTGACCTCACTATTCTGGGAAACCGGGAAAGTATCGTAGCCGCACTAACCCGGCTGAACCTGTCGCTCGACCTGGAGAAAATAAAGATCGTTAACCCAACAACGTCCGATCGCTATCCTGATTATGTGAACACCTTGTATGAACTTCGGAAAAATAAGAATGTAACCCTCGAGATGGCGCGTGACCTGATGTTGGATGTATCGTACTTCGGTACCATGATGGTGTATAAAGGCGAGGCCGATGGTATGGTATCCGGTGCAGCGCACACCACGCAGCATACGATCCGACCAGCGTTGCAGTTTGTAAAAACAAAGCCCGGTGTTGCCACGGTGTCATCGGTTTTCTTTATGTGTTTGCCTAACCGTGTATCCGTGTTTGGTGATTGCGCGGTAAACCCCAATCCTACTTCTGAACAACTCGCAGACATCGCCATCTCATCGGCCGACACCAGCAAGATGTTTGGCATCGATCCTAAAGTAGCCATGCTTTCGTATTCATCGGGTACTTCGGGCGAGGGCGAGGATGTTGATAAAGTAAGAAAAGCAACCGAACTGGTTCGGCAACGCAGACCAGATTTAAAAGTAGAAGGACCCATTCAATACGATGCAGCCGTTGATCCTACCGTAGGAAAAAAGAAAATGCCCAACTCGGAAGTAGCAGGCCAGGCAAGCGTGTTGATTTTTCCTGATTTGAATACCGGCAACAATACGTACAAAGCTGTGCAGCGCGAAACTGGGGCGCTGGCCATTGGCCCCATGTTGCAGGGGCTTAATAAACCGGTAAATGATTTAAGTCGGGGATGTACCGTGGACGATATTTTTAACACGGTGGTAATCACCGCGATTCAGGCACAGTAATTTTTTCTTGAAACAGAAAGCATGAATGTTTTTGTAATCAACTCAGGAAGCAGTTCGATCAAGTATCAGCTTATTCAAATGCCACAAGCGGTTGTTGTTTGCACCGGCCTGATCGATCGCATCGGGCAAGAGGGCTCCACCATTCAACACAAAATATTTTTAAAAGGCAATGAGCAGGTAAGAAAGGAAAGTCTTCGTATCAGCGATCACGCTGCCGGACTAACCGAAGTGGCGCGCTTACTAACGGATGCTGAAATTGGCGTTATTCACAATCCGGATCAGATTGATGTAGTGGGGCATCGGGTGGTTCATGGTGGTGAAAGTTTTTCGCAAACCATGGTTATTACAGATGAAGTTAAAGCGAAAATAAAAAAACTTTTTCCGCTCGCGCCCCTTCACAATCCACCCAACTATCTTGGTATTGAAGTAGCAGCAAAAATATTCAATAAGGCCAAACAGGTGGCGGTGTTTGATACAGCCTTTCACCAAACCATGCCGCCCGTGGCGTATCGCATGGCCATTCCAAAGTCGTTTTACGAGGAACATCAGATACGTTCGTACGGATTTCATGGCACCAGTCATAAGTATGTATCAGAGCGGGCTGCCGGGTATTTACAGAAAAAAGATTCCAGCATCATCACCATTCATTTAGGTAATGGTTGCAGCATGGCGGCTGTAAAAAATGGAGCGTGTATCGATACAACCATGGGCTTTGGCCCGATGAATGGATTGATTATGGGAACACGCACAGGCGACATCGATCAGTCTGTTATTTTTCACCTGATAAAAGAACTGGGCTATTCGGCAGAAGAGGTGAATACAATCCTGAATAAGAAAAGTGGTATGCTCGGTCTTACCGGTTCTAACGATATGCGCGATGTGAAGACGGCCCGTGCCAACGGTAATCAGGATGCTACATTGGCATACGAAATGTACGCCTATCACATTAAGAAATACATTGGGGCATTCATGGCCGTATTGAATGGATTAGATGCACTGGTGTTTACGGCCGGAGTAGGCGAGAACGATTCACTCACCCGCGAGCTAACGTTACTCAATCTTGAGTTTCTGGGTATTCATCTGGATAGAGAGAAAAATCAGGCTGGCGGAAAAGGTATCTTCGAAATTAATACCGTTACCTCCACTGTAAAAGTGTTGGTAATTCCTACCAACGAAGAGTTAGAAATCGCCAAGCAATGCCACACTTTACTTTCGTGAGGTACCAACCCTTACAGTTCAATAGTATCACCGATTTTTGGCAGAACGCTGTTTAGCTTGTATTGCTTTTTTATAAGCTCGGCTAATTTTTTTCTGGGGCCATCTTCACCGTGGGTAATAACTACTTTTGGTTTTGACGGGGCTACGTACGAGAACCATTTCATCAGGTCGGATTGTCCTGCGTGGGCACTGAAACCGTTCAGGGTATGTACGTTGGCTTTTACGTTTTTAACTTCCCCAAACAACGATATTTTGGGGACTCGATCTACCAATTGCCTTCCGATGGATCCATGCGATTGATATCCAACAATCAGAACATGCGTGTTTGGATTCTGAATATTATGCGCCAGGTGATGAAGTATGCGGCCACCGTTGCACATACCGGCACCAGCTAAAATCATACACGGTCCTTTTACACTATTAAGGGCCTTTGAGGATTCAGCTGTGAGACAGGGAATAAATACATTATCTTTTAACGGGAATACACCCTTTTTTTTCAGGGCTTGATATTCGTCATCCAGTATGTCCTGGTGGTTTTTATATACCTCGAATGCTTTCAGTGCCATCGGGCTGTCAAGGTACACCGGAAAGGCTGGTATCCTTTTACTATGAAATAAATCTGCGAGGTGATAAATGATTTGTTGTGCGCGCCCGATAGCAAATGTAGGCACCAGCATCTTTCCACCCGAAGCACAGGCTTTTGTTACAATCGCTTCAAATTCGTTCAACGTTTCGTCAAACGGTTTATGATCGCGATCGCCATACGTGGATTCAATAAATACCAGGTCGGCTTTGATGAAGTGATCAAACGGTCGAAGCAACGGTAGGGTAACGGGTCCAAGGTCGCCAGAGAATACTATCGTTTTCGTTTTTCCCTGTTCCGTTACGATTAATTCAATGCTGCCAGAACCCAGCATGTGTCCGGCTTCAATCCATCGTGCGGTAATGCCTTCTGCAACATTCACCGGAGCGTTCAATTCAACGGGCCGGGTAAGCTCTTTCATAAACTCTACGTGTTCGGTACTGTATAACGGTTCGAAAGGTGGCATTCCTTTCTTCCAGAGTTTTCTGTTCTTGCGCATGGCATCGGCCACCTGAAGCCGCGCGGAATCTTGTAAAATAATTTGCGAAAGCTGAATCGTTTCTTCGGTAGTATAAATCGGACTTTTGAAACCAAACTTGATTAGCAGTGGAACACGGCCGGTGTGGTCAAGGTGCCCGTGGGTGAGCAACAGGGCATCAATGTCGCGTACTTTTGCACCGTGTGGTAATTTGTTTTTAGCTTCGGAGGCTTTTCCACCCTGAAACATGCCGCAGTCAATTAGCACCGTTGCATGATCGGTTTGAACAAGATATGCAGAACCGGTTACTTCACCACCGGCTGCACCAAACACTTTTATTTTCATGGATGATTGCTTGAGTTGTTTTAAAATTCTTTAGGTGTCAGGCGTTTGTCTCGTTAACAACGGTTTCGGCATATAGCCAGCCAAATTTGCGCAGTTGCAGGTAGTTCATTTTTCCGGTAAGTCCTAATCGCTGCACCAGGTCATTTAGTGCTTTTGAAAATACTTCATAGGTGTTGATCTTTTCCGGATCAAGCGGGAGGTTATGCTCTTTAATGTAGCGCTTGTAAAAGTCTTCATGTTGATCGCTGTAAACCGGAAACACGCCAGGGTTGTGCAGGTTACAGAAAGCAGAAGCAAACGGGAGCAGATGGTAGGACTTTCCGCGGGCCGAAAGGGAAGCGATATCTTCAACTACCGAAAGGTCACCACGCTGGATTCGTTCATCCACGTTTAAGTGTAGTATGTGTTGAATAACTTCTTCCAGCAGTGCATGGTGACCAATTTCTTTGTCGTTCATTGCACTAAGCTTCATTCGGATTTCATTTACATCGGTATTGTTGGGGAGTTGTGCGAACAGTTCTGTGTTTTTCAAGTCGTTCACAAAGTACATTTCCTGGTTAAGGAAAATGTCTATATATTTTTTGAGGGCGGTATCGAACTTACTCATGGTGTTGTGATTTGCTCTTTGCTACACGGCTAATTAGTTCAAGTTAAGTTAATATTGTTTTTACAGAAATGACATGCTGCCGGTTTTCTTTTGTATAGCCTGGGCAGGATAGCGTGAAGTTGAAAATAATTTGATGGTTTACGCTTAATAGTGATCATTTGACTGGCGAACTCGCTGAAATTGTAGTATACTGCTGTGTAATTTCCCTCTCGTTTATGATGGATGTAATCACCATCTTAGCCTTTATTACTGCCGGAACTTCCCTGTCGATGGGAATCATAAGTTTTTTTATCGGTTTACGAAAACTCAGCCGAACTGACCTCATTTTTGGCATTATGGGGTTATGCTTGTTTGTGTTCTTTATACTACCACCGGCCGGATTTATTCTGACCGATTACGCACCCTATAGTTCTGAAATTCTGATTAAACGGATTTTTGTTTTTGGATACTATGCACTTTTTCCCTGGTACATCAGACAGTATACCGGTAGTCAAGGAAAGGTAGTACCGTGGATAATCAGCCTCTCGGCCATTTTGTGTTACGGAGTAATGTTCTTTACAGGGGGTGATGAAGCTAAACCGATTTGGTCGAAGGTGGCGGTTATTACCTTTGGGGCAATCGCAGTTTATGGAATACTAGCGAGTACGAGGCAGTATCGTTCTGGTGATAGAAAGGCTGCCCATTGGTTTATACTGTTTATTGGAATCTACAGTGTTTTATTTTTACTGACAGCCATCAATCAATTGACTGATAGTAGTATTGCGCGCGGAATCGGACTCAAGCTTTTTTATCCTATTCATTTTTCGTTCATCCTCTTTGCGTTGATCATGGGATTTCGGGTGGTGTTCGATGTGATTGAAAAGTATCGGCTTGAACGGGTTGCCGTCTCGCGCGATAAACGGTGGCAATCCTTTATGCAGCATGCCCCCGTATTGGTGGTGGAGATGGATCGCGATGCAGTCATTACCTACATTAATAAGTTTGCACTGAATCAACTCGGCTATTCCAACGAGCAGGAGGTGATCGGTAAGAACTGGTTTGAATTGGTGGTTCAACCTGCCGAACAGACCGACCGAAAAGAAATATACAGACAGTTTGTAGAAGATGGCACGATAACACCTTTCAGACAGAATAAAATCTATTCGCGCACCGGAAGAGAGATGATCATCGATTGGGTGAACCTGCTCACGTATGCTGAGGATGGAACCGTGTTTGGGGTGATGAGTGTAGGCAAGGATGTTACCGAAGCTGAAAGTGCGCAGCGTTTAATCACACAACTGAAACTGGAACTGGAAAAGGAGGAAATAGCCGGTAAGCATATCCATGCCTTGGCACCTGCCAACGAAAGTATGATTGGTGTTAGCAAGGCCTTGAACTATGTCATCCAGAAGGCGAGCCAGGTGGCAGCCACCAATGCACCGGTATTGCTGCTGGGAGAGACAGGGGTCGGAAAAGATTTGCTGGCGGAGGTTATTCAAAAGCAAAGCCTGCGAAGCGATAAGCCTTTTGTGAAAGTAAACTGCGGAGCGCTACCCAAAGAGTTGATCGAAGCTGAATTGTTTGGGCACGAAAAAGGCGCGTTTACTTCAGCCATTCAATCGCGCAAGGGTAGATTTGAACTGGCTAATGGTGGAACGATTTTCCTGGATGAGATCGGGGAACTGCCGCTGGAGATGCAACCAAAATTGTTACGGGTACTGCAAAGCGGAGAATTTGATCGTATAGGCGGACAAAAAACAATCAGGGTTGATGTGCGGATAATAGCAGCAACCAACCGAGACCTGGCACACCAAGTTCAACTCGGACATTTTCGTGATGATTTGTTCTATCGCCTCAATGTATTTCCCATTACGCTGCCTCCGCTTCGCAAGCGCAAAGAAGATTTACCTGAACTGATCCATTATTTCATTGGCCAAATGGGTGTCAAGTATGAAAAGAAACTGGAACAGATTTCGAAGGCAGACCTACAACGGCTTATCGATTATCCCTGGCCGGGCAATGTGCGTGAATTAAAGAATGTTATCGAGCGGGCAATCATTTCCAGCCAAGGCAGCACCCTGAAGCTGAATTGGTTCTTTGCCGCAGCACTACCTGAAAGTACCCGTAGTATTGAAACGCTGGAACACATTGAGCGCGATCACATCCTGAAAATTTTGAACGACTGCCAGTGGCGCATCAATGGCGACAATGGAGCAGCCGAAAAGCTGAACATGCACCCCAATACACTCCGGTCGAAAATGAAAAAGCTGGAAATAACCCGGCCCATTAAAGGTTCAGAGACCTACCTGAATAGCGTAGATTTTTAAACCGATTCTTCCTCTTTCCCCGTGGCACAGCTTACTTTTCTTCGCGCTGACTTCGACCCGGCTTCAGAATAGTTACCGGGTTGCTCCAGTCCTCCTCCACTCTTTCTCCACTCTTTCTCCACGCTTTGTCCACAGTGGTATGCTGGTACCATCGCTGAACCTTTATCGATCCTCGTAGATAACCAAGTTGGTATCAGCGTGCCAACATATAGCAAGTAGATAAGGGGCACGCACTCACGACATTTCGTGAGCATCACGAATGGCAGAGGTAAGTCGTGAGGATATTTTACATCCGGTGACTGCTGAATTTTCATAACAGCTTACAGGATAGTGAATTGACTATTTCTTTTCGATACAATGAAATTGGTACACTCCTTGGTATAGGCGGGTCTGGCCCTGATACTTTGTTCTCACCTAAACCACGAAGAACCATGGACAGAGACGCACTTTATTTCCTTAAAATCTCCGGCACGGTTGATTCCGGCAAGCAGCGGGAGTTTCAGCAGACCGTTCAGTTTATTTTTAATCATCTTCCGATGGCATGTTTAAGCCATAACCTCTCCCTGGATGTACATACTTCGAATCTCTATCATTTCTATTCCCTGTGGCAGTCAAACGATTCGGTCGAGATCTTTAAGGCGAGCCATGAATATGAATTATTGAAAGGGGCCTTTCAAACACTTGGCGATTATCACGAAACCATGTCAGGCCGGGCTGCGGGGCCTCAGTTATTTGAACTCAATCACCTTGATGCATAAGCTATGATCGCCATTCAACTCATTATACTACTTGCCTGCATTTTCATGGGTGCCCGTATGTCGGGTATTGGTTTGGGTGTGATGGGCATGATCGGCTTGCTGATTCTGTTGTTTGTTTTTAACATGCAACCTTCCGATCCCCCGCTGGAGGTAATGCTTATTATTTTAAGTGTGGTAACGGCTGCCGCTGCCTTGCAAGCTGCCGGAGGTATGGATTTTCTGGTGAATGTTGCCGGGAAACTGTTGCGCAGTCGCCCGGGACAAATTACGATACTGGGGCCGCTGGTTACATATTTCTTCACACTCTTTGCCGGCACGGCTCATATTTCATACTCTATTATGCCCATCATCGCAGAGGTGGCAATCAAAAAAAGAATTCGGCCAGAGCGCGCCATGAGCATGAGTGTAACAGCCGCTCACATGGCGATTACGGCAAGTCCGGTATCGGCCGCAACGGCTGCCTTACTAACTGTGCTGGCCGCCAGCGGAACTCAACTGGCCGATATTCTGATGATTTGTATTCCGTCTACTTTAATTGGGGTAATTGTCGGGATTTTGTTTGTGTTGAAAAGAGGGAAGGAGTTGGCTGACGATCCTGAATTTCAGGAACGGATGAAAGAGCCAACCTTTGCCAAGAACCTCGAAGGTGAATCGGCACAGGCCGAAGTAGCACTGAAGCCTGGCGCTGTTCCATCCGTAGTAATTTTTGGATTGGCGGTTGCCGCAGTCGTTGTGCTGGGCTCATTTCCATCATTACTCCCGCAGTTTGGTAGTCGCGATGGATTTGAACCAGGCTTTGCGGTGAATGCTGCCGGCCAGGTGCAAATGCCATCAATGATTATGATGATCATGCTGGCCGCTGCCGGATTGATCATTCTCTTTTGTAAAACCACGGCAGCCCAAGTAACCAAAGCCAGTTTGTTTGCTTCGGCTGGCCAAGCCACCATTGCTGTATTTGGCGTGGTGTGGATGAGTAGTACGTTCATGGATCATAACTACGAACTTATCAAATCAACACTGGGCGAACTGGTAACTTCGTTTCCCTGGTTGTTTGCTATTGCATTATTCACGCTGAGCATTTTGTTGTTCAGTCAGGCGGCCACCACAAAAGCGTTGGTGCCACTGGGCTTGTCGCTGGGGTTATCGCCCGCCTACCTGGTTGGAATTTTCCCTGCCGTGAACGGACACTTCTTCGTGCCGGGATATCCTACATTACTTACAGCTATTCAATTCGATCGAACCGGCACCACGCGCATCGGCAAGTACGTGCTGAACCACAGTTTTATGCTACCGGGTATTGTTACTACGATCGCATCTGTGTTAGCGGGTTTAGTACTACAGTCTATACTCCTTTAACTATAAATTATAACCATCGCCAAAACTAAATTACAAACACCATGAAAAAGATTCTTTCTATTTTAGTAATCCTGATCCTGACCGTACAAGTGCAGGCTCAACAATTACCCCGCGTAATTATTTTAGCGACAGGAGGTACCATTGCAGGCCAGGGTGCTTCAGCCGACCGGGCCGGTTACACGGCCGGAAAAATTCCGATTGATGATCTGATCGGTACGATACCCTCGGTAAAGAAAATCGCCAGCATTAGCGGAGAGCAAATTGCATCGGTGGGCAGCCAGGACATGACCATCGACATTTGGAAGAAACTCGCCATTCGCGCTAACGAAATTTTTGCTAAAAACGAAGCAGATGCCATCGTGATCACGCACGGCACAGACACACAGGAAGAAACCGCTTACTTCCTTGATCTGGTTATTCCTTCCGATAAACCAGTGGTGTTAACAGGCTCCATGCGCCCCGCCACCGCCATCAGTGCCGATGGTCCAAAGAATTTATACGATGCCATTACGGTGGCCATCAACCCGGCTACGAAAGGTCGCGGTGTTTTGGTAAGCTTCAATGAAGGTATTTACGATGCACGCGAAGTGATGAAACTTAGTACTACCAAGACCAACGCATTTGGATCGCCCAATACCGGTGCAGTGGGTCAGGCGTACGATGGAAGAGTAGAGTACTACCTGTCATCGGATCGTGAAAAAAATCCGAAGAGCCCAATTGTCTTAAAAGCTGATACAAAATTGCCCCGCGTAGACATTGTATACATGTATGCCGATGCTCCGGCCGATCAGATTGATTTTCTGATCAGTAAAAAGGTGGACGGAATTGTTATTGCCGGTGTTGGCAATGGTAATTTTAATAAGGCGTATATGGAGGCCGTGAAGAGAGCGGTAGCTGCCGGTATCATTGTTTGCCGAGCCAGTCGCACACCTTCAGGGAGAGTTGTACTTCACGATGAAATTAACGATGAGCAACTCGGTACCATAGTTTCGGACGATCTGACACCACAAAAGGCCAGGGTCTTGTTAATGCTCGGGCTTACCAAGTCAAAGGATAAGAAACAACTTCAGGAGATTTTCTTCACGTACTAGAAGGTGGGATTTTTTATTACGTCTGACGGGTTGCGTTAGACGTAATGTAACCTACGGCTAATCATTCAGACTAAATAAAGAACACAATGAACAAGGTAAAAGGTAGTATACTATTGTCCGTGCTAATGCTCGCGGGCATTCAGTTTACGGAGGCACAAAAGAAAAAAACAGCGGTGCCTGTGCCACAAACCCGAACGGAGAGAGATCTGCTGGGAGAAAAACAAATTCCATTCGATGCCTATTATGGTGTGCAAACGGCCCGTGCGTTAGAAAACTTTCAGGTAAGTGGAATAAAAACAAATTTCTACCCCGACTATGTAAAGGCGTATGCTATCGTTAAACTAGCCGCAGCCCGCGCCAATGCTGAAGATGGCCGATTGAAGAAAGAGAAACTTGATGCTATCGAGAAAGCTTGCCTGGCCGTGATGGACGGAAAGTACCACGATCAATTTCTGGTCGATTTGTACCAGGGTGGTGCCGGTACTTCGGCAAACATGAACTCGTGCGAAGTGCTGGCAAACATTGCCCTCGAGATGAGCGGACATAAAAAGGGAGAGTACCACATCATCGAGCCACATGATGACCTGAACATGGGGCAATCGACCAACGATGTTTATCCAACGGCCATTAAAATGGCGCTTATCCTTCATAATGAAAAATTAATCAAAGAAGCAGAAGCGCTTTCGCAATCCTTTCACAAGAAGGGTGATGAATTCAAAGACATTGTAAAGATGGGACGCACCGAAGGGCAGGATGCTGTGCCGATGACAGTAGGCCAGGAGTTTCATGCCTTTGGCAATCAGCTTGATGCAGAAATTGCAGGCTTGCGCAAAGCAGAAACTTTCCTTTACGAGCAGAATATGGGTGCAACAGCTATCGGCACTGGCATTACGGCATCACCCGGCTATGCGGAAAAGTGTGCGGTTCATCTCGCAAAAATTATGGGTAAGCCAATCGTAATGAGTAAAGACCTTATCGCGGCAACCAGCAGCCAGCAAGGTTTTGTGGTGTACTCTTCTGCCTTGAAAAGTTATGCCATTGCCTTATCAAAAATCAGTAGTGATTTGATTTTCCTGGCATCGGGTCCCCGCACCGGAATTTTTGAAATCAATCTTCCGGCATTGCAGCCTGGCTCTTCTATTATGCCTGGTAAAGTAAATCCTGTGATGCCCGAGTTGATGAATGAAATCTGTTTCAAAGTTATTGGTAATGATCTTACCGTTACCCTGGCAGCACATTCAGGACTTCTTCAACTCAATGCATTCGAGCCGGTGGAAGCCATTGCCATGTTTGAGTCGCAGGGATTATTGTTCAAGTCGTTACCACTTTTTCGTAAGCAATGTATTGATGGTATAACCGTGAACGAAGATGTTCAAAAAAGAAATATTGAACGTAGTGTAGGGATTGTTACCGCGCTCAACCCGGTTCTCGGATATGAAAAAACAACCGAACTTGCCAAAGAGGCACTGCAAAGTGGCAAGGGCATTCTTGAACTTATCCGTGAGAAGAAATTGCTAACAGAAGAACAAATCAAAAAGCTGCTTGATCCTGCAGCACTTACCGGCCAGAAATAGAAATAAATAAATTGGTATGAAATCATTCAAAAGTATAAAATGGATTCTGGTGTTCGTAATGCTACCAACACTATTGTTGGCACAAAAGCAAGAACGCCAGGTAGGTGACACAACACAATATAAAACCCTGATTCCTGAAACAAAACAGGGATTGTTAAAGAACGTAAGCGTGATCGCCAACATGAACTTCGCCTTGCGAAATGAATTTGTAGACAACGAATACACACAGACACGTTTCCGGAATGAGCAATTTAGGTTGGAGATTCGCGGCCAGGTGCATAAGAAAGTGTACTTCCGTTTTCGTGATCGGTACACACGGGCGCAAACATCCGAGTCTATCGATAATCTGAGCCGCTCGGTAGACTTGGCTTACCTTCGTTTTGACCTCAATGAAAAGGTTAGCATTTCGGCCGGTAAAATGTGTGCCGACTGGGGCGCCTGGGAATTTGACTGGAACCCGATTGATATTTATGAATACTCGGATATTGTAGAGTATGCCGATAACTTTCTTACCGGTGTTGGGGTTACGCTGACTCCAAGCAACAAGAATCAATTTACGTTTCAGGTATTGGATTCCAGAACCAAGGACTTTAACGAGTTGTATGGCGATCAGCCCAACTTCACAGAGTCAAAAGCACCCCTGGCCTTTGTGGCAAACTGGCGAGGCACCTTATTCGATGGAAAATTCAAGACCATCTGGTCGTACTCTCTATTTAATGAAGCGCAGGATGCCGATGGTAAAGCTGCCAACATGAATTACATTGCCCTGGGAAATGAGTTTACATTCGGCAAGTTTAATTTTATTTATGATTTCAAATGGAGCGATGAGGACCTCGACAGAACCGGCATTGTTAGTGAAACCGTGCCAGACGACCTGGTGGATTATCCCTACCCCTACGCGCTGGCGCAAACGCAGTACACCGGCCATTGGGTGAATCTTCGTTACCGGATCAACGAGAAGGTTCAGGTAACATGCGTAGGCATGTTAGACATTGCTCGATGGAAAAATGCCAACGAAGATCCCGGCAATCCAAGTGGCGAAAAGAAAATACGCGAAGCGTGGGGATACATTCCAGCGGTTGAATATTTTCCATGGAATGACCTTAATGTTAAGTTTTTTGCAAACTGGATTGGCCGGGTGTACAGATATTCCGACTACTCGAAAGATCGCTTTGGCGCATCCGATTATACCACAGGCAGATTTACGATTGGATTTATTACCCCACTAGGTATTTTGTAGTAATTTTATTTTATGAATATTTAGCAGATTTTTATTTGAACAAAACAAAAACAACTATGAAACGATTTCTATTAATGGTGTTGCCGGCACTCCTGCTGGGGAGCTGCTATCCGGGTGGGGCTGAATATGTGGAGGACATTGATGCCGTGTATACCACCTACGATGACAAGTTTGATTTTTCAGCCAAGGGCACGTATGCCATGCCTGATAAAATCGTGGTGGATGCCAAGCGGGATGATGACGGAAACTGGGTGCCCGAATACATGCCACAGCCCTTTGCAAATGAAATTCTCGAACACATCGAAGCCAATATGACTGCCAACGGCTGGACAAGACTTGCGAATGATGGCGATGGTTATCCAGATGAGGATGCGGATGTTGTGTTAACTCCGGCTGCGATGAAATCAACAACATACTTTTACAGTTATTGGTATGATTGGTGGTATGGTTGGGGCGGATATTGGGGCTGGTACTATCCACCGTATGTTACGGTTTCAAGTTACACGACAGGCTCCTTGATTCTGGTAATAGCCGATCCACATGTTGAATCGCCCATTAATCAATCAGAGGCATCTTGGGTTGCAGTCGCGAATGGACTCTTTACTGGAAATTATGACCTCAGCCGTGTTGAAAATGGAATCGACCAGGCTTTTAAACAATCACCGTATTTGAAAATCGACTAACCGAAGGACCAACTATGAAAAAAATACTAGTAACATTTGCCTTTGGTCTTCTATTAGCGGGAGGCCTGCAAGCTCAGACTAACAGCGTAACAGCCTTTACCTACTCCATTGGATTTGGAACAGGCGATCTTTCCGATTTTATTTCGCAACCAAGTTTCCGTGGTGCCAATATTGATTTCAGAAGAATGGTTCAGCCCAATATTGGTGTTGGATTCTCGCTGGGATGGAACACCTTCTATGAAGCCATGGAAAAAGATTCGTATGAGTACGGCAATGCCACCCTTACCGGAAAACAGTATCGGTACAGTAATCACGTGCCCATGCTCGCAAGTGCTACCTATTACCTCAGCACCGAAGATAAAATCAATCCATTTGTCGGTTTAGGTATAGGTACCATTTACACCCGCAGAAATACCGATATGAATTTGTACACCCTGGAACAGGAAGCCTGGAACTTTGCACTTCAACCGGAAGTAGGTTTCTTGTATCATCTTACTGATGGTGCTTCCGCCATTGTTACCGGAAAATTCAATCAAGGCTTTAAGGCTGGAAGTGAGCTGACCTCAGCACAGTCGTTCTTTACCTTGAATATTGGATTTGCCTTTACGAATTAATCATTACATCACGGCATCGTTGAAATTATCGAACATGATTTTAACGATGCCTTTCTTTTTTACCATCTCCTAAACAAGACTCCTCATTATGCGTACGTCTGTCTACCAGATCGTGCAGTTTTCTTGCTGGCTGACAGTCATCTTGCTCATTTCATCGGCTTCGGTTGCTCAGCAGAATTCAGACACGGATTTTATCCCAGACGGAACAGAAGGCGAGCAGCTTGAAGTACTCATTGCGGATACAGTTCCACAACGCTGGCGGGATAAACGCTGGCGGTTATTCCCCGGTAAATTTTCAACCTTCAAATTTGGTGGTGGATTTCTTTATGAGTTTGCGGGCTACAAACAGGATGCAGTCGCGAAGCAACAAATGGACTCCATCGGAAGCAACCTTGAACCTGCCTTTGCTGTTCGCGACTTTCGGTTGGTGGCCAGCGGAAAATTTAAAACCAAAAGAACATTCAGTTGGAAATTCGGAGCCATGTACGATGGCATGACTGGCTCTTGGCTGGTACGCGAAACGGGGTTGATGATCGGTGTGCCTGAACTCTGGGGAAATTTCTTTGTCGGCCGTACTAAAGAGGGCTTCTCTTTAAATAAAGTAATGAATGGGTATTCCGGCTGGACCATGGAGCGCCAAATGGCCATTGATGTTATCCCCATTCTTGCGGATGGTGTGAAGTGGCTAGGCTATTTGCCGAAGCAACGGATATTCTGGAACGCAGGTATATTTGCGGACTGGTTATCGCATGAGCAATCTTTCTCAACCTACAACTGGCAAACAGCATTAAGGCTAGGCTGGCTTCCGGTCTATTCACCCGATAAGAACAAGGTATTGCACGTTGGTGTTAACTACCGCTACGGTGAACCGGAAAACAACGCCATGCGTGTTCGTTCAAGACCAGAGGCAAATCCTGCTCCGAGGTTTATTGATACAGGCGAATTTACATCCCATCAATCCACACACATCGGGTATGAAGTTTACTACACCAGCGGCCCCTGGATGATGGGATCAGAGATGTATTGGCATCGCTTTAATACCTCAACTGCTGATGATGCAATTTTTTTTGGAGGCGAAGTAGTAGTAAGCTACATGATAACCGGTGAAACGAGACCCTACCACACGGCCACCGGTATTATTGGATTTGTACCGATTGATAAATCAATCTTTAAAGGAGGCCCGGGAGCGTGGGAGGTTTTGTTTCGCGCATCAACACTGGATCTTGATGACGGGACGATACGTGGTGGAAAATTCTGGCGAATAACACCTATGCTCAACTGGTACCTCTCGAAAGACATAAGGTTTGAATTGGCGTATGGCTATGGTGTGCTGGATCGATTCGGCTTGAAAGGTGCTACACAATTTTTCCAAAGTCGTATCCAACTTACTTTATTATAGACTATAAAAGAACCCATTCATGCAGGTGGTTCTTCCTAAACAATATGTAATTTGGAGGAACACACAAAACACCCATTCCATGAAAACCAAAATCATTTTACTCCTGCTGCTTTGCGCTTGTGTAGCATTTGGACAAAGCAAAAAGGAAATGGAGCAGGCGCAGAAGAACGCCCAGGTCAAGCTTGATACGTTGACGAAAGAAAATGCAGCGCTAACATCCACCAATAAAAGCCTGGCTGCGAAATCAGATTCGCTGTCGAAAGAATTGGAAAAATATTTTGGGTTGTACGCGGTCATCAAAGACAAGGTGGTAAAGAAGGAATTTGATCCTGCTAAGATGTCGGCCATTATTGATTCATTGAAAGCAGGTCGTGATTCGCTTATGCTGCAGGCGGCATCGGCTGCGCTGAATGCCGATGCGAGTAAACAGCAAACCATCCTTGTGGATTCGTTAAAAAAGGAAACGGAAGGACTTCTTTACACCGTTAACCTGCTGCGTGGCAAGCCTGCAAAAAGCCCACAAGACGTTAAACAATTTATGGGCACATGGAGTCTCGTAATGCGCAAGGTTAAAGTAACCGGGTTGCCACCCCGTAGTGGTCTTGTCGATGTCTCGGATGAGCCACTGGCAAAAACTGCAAGTCCGCTGGAAGTGAATCCAATTATGCAGATCACCTTTATTGATGCTGAGTTTGCAGAGCTTACCTTCAAAAATGGAGAGAAAGGAAAGTGTTACTACGTTATTGATAATTTCAGTCCAACGAAATCGTACTTTATTGATTTCAAAGGCACCAAGGCTGACTTTAGGATGTACTTTATGAACACCGTGGTCGGTCCACGTGTATCATTTGAAATACCAGGCACAACCGGGGTGTATTATTTTGGGCAGATGACGCAATGATACCGCATTCAGGAAGAAATGGCAGGATGGTATGAATACGAGGGCTTATTGTTTACTTATCGCCATTTTGTTTCCGTGTATTATCCGGGCACAACACCACGAACAATTATGGCTTGATTTTCAATTGTCATACCCCTTTGCCAACCGGTACCTGCTGGAAAATACAACATCGTACCAAACGGTGATGAGTAAAGAAGGAAAATGGAGAAGTATTGCGATTAGCCCTACCTTTGAGTATACCCTCTTTACCCGACTTGATTTACTTTTCGAAATTCCGATGGCTTACACCAACCAAACCGAGGAATCAAGCACGTATGAAGTTACGCCTATTACGGGAGTTCGGTTTTATATTACTCAAAACAGACGATTCGACACGCGGATATTGTGGCGCTACCAGGTTCGTGCGTTTAGACAAATTGAAGCCGAAGAATGGGAGGTGAGCAACCGAACGCGGCTTCGTGGCGAATTGTATTTCTGCCTCAATGGTCCCAACTTATTTACCGATAAATTGTGGTATCTGCTGGGCGACTATGAGGAATTCTTTGTGCTCGATCAACAGGTAGAAGAGCGGTTTGCCAACCGAAGGCGGGCACGGTTGGGTGTGGGGTACCGGCTTAGTTATAAGCATCGATTCGATGTGAGTTACGCGTGGCAGTCATCGCGAAACGAAATTGAAGGTGACTTTGTCAGTAACGATCAGGTACTTCAAGTGAAGTATAAATTATACCTGAACCCCCACCGGCAGGTAAACGCAGACGAATCCACTAACTAGCGACAATGATTGAGCATCCTATTATACTATTCATGGCCTTGTTGGTTTTGGGTTTTGGTGTTTTTTCGAAACGGGCAGAGAAAACAGTTATTACCCCGCCAATGTTTTTTGTTGTTGTGGGTATTCTTGCGAGTTTTTTATCGGTGCCGTTGCTGGCGGATGGAACCAAAGCTCCGGCAGTTAAAATATTGGCGGAGTTAACGCTGGTACTTGTGCTCTTTGTGGATGCTTCTACGCTTGATTTAAAAAAGCTTAAACAAGATCGGTCACTTCCGGTTCGGTTGCTGGCTATAGGGTTACCTCTTACTATGATACTAGGGGCTGTGTTAGCCTTTCCGTTGTTTCCCGGTGAGCCTGTTTGGAAAATTCTGCTGATGGCATTAATTCTTTCGCCTACCGATGCCGCCCTTGGCCAGGCCGTGGTAGCCAGTGAACATGTGCCGTTACGTATCCGTCAGACCATCAATGTGGAGAGTGGCTTGAATGATGGTATCGCATTGCCTCCTATTTTAATTTGCCTGGCTTTCCTTTCGGGTGAGGCGCACGGTGAACAGGGTACGGTTTCATACTGGGCTGTTTTTGTGCTCAAGCAGTTTGGTTTCGGCCCGGCTATTGGCGGTTTAGTGGGTTGGCTCGGAGGGCTGTTGGTTGATACTGCGTCAAGGCAGGGCTGGATGAACCACACCTTTCAACAGCTGGCATCGGTGTCGTTGGCAGTAATCGCCTTTATGCTGGCAGAATTGGTGCATGGTAATGGTTTTATTGCAGCATTCTTTGCCGGTATGTTGCTGGGCTCGCGTACACCCGAGATTCGCGAGCGCATTCGCGAATTCGGTGAAGCTGAAAGTCATGCTATCGTGCTGTTTATCTTTTTACTTTTTGGCATGATACTCGTACCCTTCTCTTTTCCGTTGTGGGATTGGCAGACACTAGTCTATGCATTGCTCAGCCTTACCGTTATTCGCATGTTGCCAGTGGCTGTGTGTCTTCTCGGTACGGGGCTGTCTCCTGGAAGCATCGGTTTTATCGGATGGTTTGGGCCCCGGGGCATTGCTTCCATTTTATATTTGCTGATGGTGATATTGGAATTAGGTATCGAAGGCTACGAACGAATGATCTCCATTATAACACTCACTATTTTTCTCAGTATTTTTCTCCACGGTATTACGGCAGTTCCCTTTTCGAAATTTTTTCAACCAAAGTCATTAAACGATTAGCAGTAATTAACGAACCCCAGAGTACATTCCGTAGTCATTTATAAAAGTCGGGTAAAAAGCAAAAAGATACGGCTTAGATAGTCTAAATTAGATAGGTATGAAAAACCTTATGCTTCCAACAAAAAGAATAACACCCGGGATGGCCCTGTTGTTGGTAATGAGCATGACAACATGCAGTACTGTCCCGCCAGAAGCACCTCCGCGCATTTACCTCGACTCCACGTTAATGATACCTGAATCAACCTTGGCAGTGCCGGTGTATTACCCGGTTCAGGAGTTAGAAAACATGGTGAATGAAAAGCTGGCGGAGAAAATAATTGAAGCCAAATTGGCCATTGGTCAGAAAGATGATAGTCTTTTTCTTTCAATATCGAAGTTCAAGCCGGTCACCATCGAATACAATGGAGACCGGGGTATCAGCTACGCGTTGCCCATCCAGATTGACGGAACAATTCACAGTAAGTTGATTGGCATTAACCTGAGTAATAAGAGTCCGGTAACGGCTAAGGTAATTGTGCATCTGTATTCTGATTTGTATATCGATAAGAACTGGAACCTGTCACCCAAAAGCCGGATTGATAGTATTGTGTGGGTGGAAGAACCAAAGATGAAAATTGTTGGAATAAAATTTAATCTCAAGCCCACGATTGAAAAGATTCTGGATAGTAATCAGGACAAGATTGTAAGTAAGCTGGATGAGTCGGCCAAAAATATTCTGAAGATCAGAAAAGCCATTGAGAAAGTCTGGGTTGCCATCCAGAAGCCCATTCGTATCAACAAGAAAGTAGTGCCGGTTTGGTTGAAGGCCGATGTTGATAAGATGAATGGCAGACTACTCAAGCGGTCAAAAGATACTCTGATGATTGAAGCGGGAATTCTGGCCCGGTTACGTACTACGCTGGATTCGGCAGGCGAAGCCGGGCATACTAAACCACTACCGTCTTTTAAGCAAAAAGCGAAAAATGATCCGGGATTGAAAGTATACCTGTTGGCCATACTGCCTTTTGAAAAATTGAACGAAGTAGTAAACCAGGTTACCGATACCATGACGTTTAAGTTCAACGGACACGAAGCAAGAATTCATGCATGCGAGGTTTACGGTACAGCCGATGGACTCGCCATCAAAATCGAATTGCGGGGCGATGTTCGGGCACAGGTGTTTCTTAAAGGTTCCATTGGTTTTGATTCAGTTAACCAAAAACTGATTATCGAAAATTTTGTTTTTGATGTAAGCTCTGAGCAAGCGTTGCTGCAGGCGGCCGATTGGCTGGCGCACGATGCCATCATCGAGCGTATTCAACCGTATTTGTCGTTGCCCCTTGATAATACCTTTATGGTTATCCCAGATTTGATAACACGCGGAATTGAAAAAGGAAAAATCGGAGAAAATATAGATGTTCGCTTTTCAGATTTTTCGGTGAACATTTATCAACACCTCATCACCACAACGAACATTCAAGTTATACTAACGGCTACCGGAAAAGCCGATGTAGGCTTACAAAAGAAAATTTTCGAC
>Ga0315910_10000147_pt1 | contig 86865 bp, 72 predicted proteins | sample EdamamesoilMG_FD_204470 | JGI IMG/M metagenome (GOLD analysis project Ga0315910, IMG submission 204470) | Garden soil microbial communities collected in Santa Monica, California, United States - Edamame soil | ecosystem: Environmental > Terrestrial > Soil > Garden | place: USA: California...
GCCCGTCGATCACGTAGACACCGAGGCACGGCCAGGCGGGCTGGCCGTGGACGTCGAGCGGCGCGGCGTCGAAGCGCCGCTGCGCCGCCCAGTCCGACGGAAAGCGCCGCGCGGCGCGTTCGATCGACTTCCACTCGCGCGGCTCGACGACGTCGCGCAGGCCGATCGCTTCGCCGACGCGGCCGAGCGCCGGCTTGACCATCCACGCGGGGTCGCCGCGCCAGTCGACGTCGCGCGGGGCGCGCGTCTCGGGCAGCAGCGCGCGCCAGGTCGGCAGCGGCGTCGCGAGCTCGTCCCAGCACAGCGGGAAGCGCTTGCTCTGGACCAGCAGGGCGGCCCCCGGGTTGGCCTGCGGCGTGTGCGAGCCGCGGAAGAAGGCCCGCCAGCCGTCCGACGCGCCGCGGCGCCAGCTGAAGGGCCAGCGCGCGCTCGCCGGCAGGTTCGGCAGCCACTCCGCCGGGTAGAAGCGCGCCAGCGCGTCGAGGCGACCGTCGAACCACGCCGTGCGCGCGTGGGCCTCGCCCGCGCGCCATTCGATCTGCGTCGGGTCGAGCAGGCAGGTGCGGCGCCCGCGCAGCTCGAGCGCGCGGCCGAGCTGCAGCATCACCTGGCGGTCGTCCGTGTAGGCCGTCGCGTGCACGAGCCCGAGCACACCGTCCGTCCCATTCGGGGGCGTCGCCGCGGCGAGCGCGTCGGCCAGCGCCGCACATGGATCGCCGCAGAGCGTGAGACCCGAGCCCTCGGCGGCTTCGACGGCCTCGGCGACCAGCCGGCTGAATCCGCCGGCCTCGATGAAGCCGCCGGGCACGTCGCTGTTGACCTCGGAGATGCGCCAGCCCGCAGCGGTCCAGTGGAAGTCGAAGCGCAGCGTGCGCGCCACGCCGCGCGCGGGCCCGAGCGCGTCCACCTCGCGCAGCGCGCGCCGGATCGCGCGCGGCAGGCCGAGCCGCCCGTGCAGCTCGGGCCGGGCGAGCAACTCGTCCTCGGCCGCCAGCGTCTCGCGCGCCAGGCGCTCGGCCAGCGCCGCGAGCTCGCGCCACGCGGCGGCCTCGAGCACCAGCGCGAAGTCCGCCAGCACGCCCTGGTCGCCGTACTGCGGATCCCACTTGCCGCATTCGAAGATCGCGCGCCGCCGCAGCGCCGCGAAGGGCGCGGGCGCGAGGCGCGGCGTGACGCTCAGCGGCGCGGGCAGGGCGGCGCCCGACGCGCGATCCGCGGCGCCCGGGCCTGCCGTCGCGTGCACGATCACGGCAGCCCTCCGCAGGCGATCACGGCCAGCAGTCCGAGCGCGACGAGCACCAGGCCGGGCAGAACCCCGTGCACGAGCACGCTGCGCTCGACCTGCCCCGGCCGCGGCTTGAGCACGGCGTCGAGCGCCCAGGCCAGCAGGGCGAGCGCGAGCGCGGGCCAGCCGCGCGCGACGAACTCGCGCCACGTCGCCTCGGCCGAGACCCAGTCGCCGGCAACCGCGGCGCCGAGCACCAGCGCCTCCGCGATCGCAGCGGCGGCGACGCGCACGCCGCTGGCGAGGTCGCGCTCGACCGTCACGTGCTCGGCCGCGCGGCCCCAGCCGAGCGTCGCGTACTGCAACACCAGCAGTGCGCCGGTCGCCAGGCCCGAGCTGAACACGACCACCCACCAACCCGGCCCGTCGCCGATGTTGCCGCCGGCGTAGACCAGCGCGAAGGCGGGCGCGTAGCCGCACAGCGCCAGCGCCGCGGCCGCGTTGTGCCGCTCGACGACGTCGTCGCGCACGCCGAGGCCGAGCCAGGGCAGCAGCAGCGCGCAGCTCCCGATCCACGCGCTGCCGAGCGCGGTGTACAGGTACAGGTAGCGCAGGTCGTCGCGCACGTCGCTCGCGGCGGCGAGCAGCAGGATCACGAGCACCAGGACGAGCGCGACGGCCGGCGCCGCGAGCAGCGCCGCGCGCCCGGGGATCGGGCCGGGCACGTGCGGTCGGAGGCCGAGGTTGTGCGCCCAGCGCATCCACGTCAGCCCGCCGACGAGGGTCGCGAACACGGCGACCGCGATTTCGTCCTCGGACATCGGGAGTCGGGGGGGGATCACGTGCGAGCGCGCCTGGCAGCGGACGCTGAACCTACGTGGGTTGCGCCTGCGCATTCAACACAGGCGTCGGCGGCTTGTATCATCCGCGCCGCCCTCCTCGCCGGCAGCGCGGTCGGATCGTGCCGTCGGCTCCCCACGGAGACTGCCCGCATGAACCCCAACAAGGCCCTCTGGGAACAAGGCGACTTCACCCGCATCGCGGCGACCATGCGCGAGAGCGGCGAGGCCCTGGCGCGGAGCCTCGGCATCGTGCGCGGCATGAAGGTGCTCGACGTCGGCTGCGGCGACGGCACGACCGCGCTGCCGATCGCGCAGCTCGGCGCCGAAGTGCTCGGCGTCGACATCGCCGCGAACCTGGTCGCCGCCGGCAACGCGCGCGCGCGCGCCGCCGGGCTCGCGCACTGCCGCTTCCAGGAAGGCGACGCGTCGAAGCTCGACGGTCTCGAGGAGCAGAGCTTCGACCTGGTGGTCAGCTTCTTCGGCGCGATGTTCGCGCCGCGGCCCTTCGACGTCGCCAGGGAGCTCGCGCGCGTCACGCGCCCCGGAGGCCGGATCGTGATGGGCAACTGGATCGCGGAGGACCCGACGCTGGTCGCGCAGACGCTCAAGATCAGCGCCGCCTACACGCCGCCGCCGCCCGCGGGCTTCGTCAGCCCGATGACCTGGGGCGTCGAGAGCCACGTGATCGAGCGCTTCACCGCGGCCGGGATCGCCCAGGACAGGATCGCCTTCGCGCGCGACACCTTCACCTTCCGCACCGATCGGCCGGCGGCGGAGTTCGTCAGCGAGTTCCGCAACTTCTACGGCCCGACGATGAATGCCTTCGCCGCCGCGGAGAAGAGCGGCCGGGCGGAGGAGCTGCAGCGGGAGCTCGAGGCGCTGCTCGAGGCGCAGAACCAGAGCCCGGCCCGCGCGCGGACGGTGATCCCCGCGACCTTCCTGCGCGTGAGCGTGACGCGCTGAGCGGGCGCCCCCGGCTGCACCGGCGCGGCCGAGGCTACGGCGTCTTCTTGACCGCCTGGCGCAGCAGCGCCGCGAAGGCCGCCTCGTCGATGTCCTTGGCCGCGCGCACCTTGATGTGGCGCACGTAGGCGCCCTGGCCCTCGAGCAGCTTCTTCGGGTCGGTGAGCTTCGACCCGTGGAGGAAGCCGAACTGCGTGAAGCCTGGATCGCCCGCGTAGACGTAGGCGACCGGCTTGTCGCCCCGCAGCCAGCAGCCGTTGCCCCACTTGACCGACTCGACCAGCTCGGGCTGGACGCGCTTCACGAACTTGCGCAGCGCGCGGATCACGGTCTGGTTCTTCGGTCGCTGGTCGGCGAGGTAGAGGTCGAACGTCGCGTAGGCCTTCATCTTCGGCATGGGGTCGCCTTTCGGTGCGCGGGGAGGCCCAGGCTAGGCCCGGCGCGCCGGGGCGCCACGCCCCGGGCGGATCCCGCGCGGCCCCGAGCTGCCGCACGCGCGCAACCCCTTGTCGGACAAGCCCCGCCCCGGCGATGCTGCGATTTCCGCCGGCTGCCAGTCGATCCCCGTCGCCCCGTTCGACGTCAAGGCCGAGCCGCGGCGAGTGCGATCGACCTCCGATCGACGGCCCGGCGGGACAGGTTGCGAGACCCAGGAGAACGACGATGCGAGTCATGGTGCTGGTCAAGGCGACGAAGGACTCCGAGGCGGGCGTGATGCCGAGCACGGAACTCTTGACGGCGATGGGCAAGTTCAACGAGGAGCTGGTCAAGGCCGGCGTGATGCTGGCGGGCGAGGGCCTGAAGGCCAGCTCGAACGGCGCGCGCGTGCGCTTCGAGGGTGCGAAGCGCAGCGTGATCGACGGGCCCTTCGCCGAGACCAAGGAGCTCGTCGCGGGCTTCTGGATCTGGCAGGTCAAGTCGCTGGCCGAGGCGATCGAGTGGCTCAAGCGCTGCCCGAATCCGCACCCGGGCGTGTGCGAGGTCGAGATCCGGCCGGTGTTCGAGGCCAGCGACTTCGGTGCCGAGCTGACGCCCGAGCTGCGCGCGCAGGAGGACCGGATGCGCAAGGAGACGGAGCAGCGCGCGCGCTAGGGGCGGGTTTCCAAAGCCAGGCCTGGATGGTGTGATCGGTCGGAGTGCCTCCGACCGACCTCCACTCCACGATCGACGCCGTCTGGCGCATCGAGTCCGCGAAGCTGATCGCCGGCCTGACGCGCCTGGTGCGCGACGTCGGCCTGGCCGAGGAGTTCGCCCAGGACGCGCTCGTCGCCGCGCTCGAGCAGTGGCCGGCCACGGGCGTCCCCGACCACCCCGGCGCCTGGCTGATGGCCACCGCCCGCCGCCGCGCGATCGACACGCTGCGCCGCGGTCCGCGCGTCGAAGCGCAGCACGACGAGCTCGCCGCGCAGCTCGCCGCCCGCGCCGAGCGCGACGTCGACGCCGAGCTCGACGACGACTTCGGCGACGACCTCCTGCGCCTGATCTTCCTGACCTGCCACCCGGTGCTGCCGAGCGAAGCGCGCGTCGCCCTGACCCTGCGCCTCCTCGGCGGCCTCTCGAGCACCGAGATCGCGCGCGCCTTCCTCGTCCCCGAGCCGACGATCCAGCAGCGCATCGTGCGCGCCAAACGCACGCTGGCCGAGCACCAGGCGCCCTTCGAAGTCCCGCGCGGCCCCGAGCTCGCGCCCCGCCTCGCCTCGGTGCTCGAAGTCCTCTACCTCGTCTTCAACGAGGGCTACTCCGCCACCGCCGGCGACGACTGGATGCGCCCCTCGCTGTGCGACGAAGCCCTGCGCCTCGCACGCATCCTCTCCGCCCTGACGCCGCTCGAACCCGAAGTCCACGCCCTGACCGCGCTGCTCGAACTCCAAGCCTCGCGCACCCCCGCGCGCACCGACGCCACCGGCACCCCGATCCTGCTCCTCGACCAAGACCGCTCGCGCTGGGACCGCGTCCTGATCACCCGCGGCCTCGCCGCCCTCGCCCGCGCCGAGGAACTCGGCGGCACCCGCGCCCCCTACGCCCTCCAAGCCGCGATCGCCGCCTGCCACGCCCGCGCACCGACCGCCGCCGCAACCGACTGGCCCCGCATCGCCGCGCTCTACACCACGCTCGCCGAGCTGACGCCCTCACCCGTGATCGAACTCAACCGCGCCGTCGCGATCGGCATGGCCCACGGCCCCGCCGCCGCACTCCCGCTGGTCGACGCGCTGGCCTCGAACCCCACCCTCGCCAACTACCCCTGGCTCCCCAGCGTGCGCGGCGACCTGCTGCGGAAGCTCGGCCGCCCAACCGAAGCACGCGCCGAGTTCGAACGCGCCGCCACGTTGAACCAGAACGCCCGCGAGCGCGAGCTCCTGCTGCGCCGCGCAGCCGAGTGCACGCCCTGAGGCGCCGCCGCGGCGCGTGCTATCCTCCGCGCTTCGCGCGCCCGTAGCTCAGTTGGATAGAGCGGCGGTTTCCTAATCGAGTTCGAAGGGGTCCGCGACGCGTGCGCGGTTCTTCGCGTGTCGTCGCACGTAGTCGCGCCCGATCGCGCAACGTCTTGTGCGAGGGCACGTTGGAGCCGTCACCTACCACGAGCGACTCGTCGTCCTCGTCGCACTGCGTTGCGCCGTCCGGCACCGGATCGTGCGCTGACTGCTGGGGAATTTGCTGGGGGTGCGCAGGCTGAGCTCCGCGCGCACGACCGCCTTTCACATCCCCAGCAGTACCCCCAGCACTTGCTGCGGGTGGTGCTGTGTTTCGAGGCTTCCTCGACCACTCACGACGGGGCGGACCGCTCTCGTTCACGTCGGCGCCTCCGCCCGGGAGGCGCTTCATCGCCGCGACCGTGTCGGCGAGCGAGAGCATCGTGTAGTGCTGGAGCGTCGTCCGGTAGTCGGCGTGGCGCATGAGGCGTTGCGCAACTTGCGGTGCAACGCCGGCGCGAGCCAGGCGAGTGCCGAGGGTCGCGCGCAAGCCATGAAAGTCCGCAACGCGGCCACGTTCGTCGACGAGCTTGATGCCCGCGCGTTCAAAGTCGAGCTTGCGCGTAAGGTTCGTGACCTCGGTCGGGAAGACACGGTCCGTCGCCTTCGCGTCCGCCGGTCGAATTCGCTTCAGCTCTGCGAGCAGTTCGGGGTGCAGGGGCACCACGTCTTCGCGCTTGGCCTTGCCGTCGCGGATGATGAACACGCCCTCGTCGAGATCGACGCTTGCCCAGGTCAGGCGGATGAGCTCACTCCGGCGCAGACCGCCTAGCACGGCCGTGAGGTACCACCCGCGGCGACCGCGCGTCTCGGCGACTGCGAGCAGGTTGGCGAGCTCGTCGTCGGTGAGTGGACGCCGGATCCGCCTCCGGTCGCGATGCTCATCGAACTTCGGCAGCAGCTCCAGCGGATGCGACGCGAGTCTCCCGGTCTTCCGACACCAGTTGCCGAATGCGCGGTACGTCTCACGTCGAGTGTTCACCGTGCGCGGAGCCGAACCTTCGGCCCTGAGGCCTGCGAGCGCTCGCTCGACCGGCTCCAGGGTGAGATCCGCGAGGCGCGTTGCATGTGTCACGCGCATCAACCACTCGAGATGGAACTTCCGGCACTTCACGGAGTGGACAGCGAGACCCTTGCCCGAGCAGTGCTCCAGGTAGTCAGCGACGTGCTGCGCAAGCGGCTTCCGCGCTTCCTCTGCTAGCCGATCCTGCCGGCCGTCGATGACACCTTCGCGACGCAGCGCAACGTCCGCCTCGAGCTTGTTCGCGATGCGCTCCGCGCTCCGGTAATCATTCGTGCGCGACGACTTCTCTCGCCTCTTCCCGGCCGAGTCGAAGTACTGGATGATCCAGGGGCCCTTGCCGTTCCGCTTGAAAACCGTGGCCATGGCTCAGCCTCGGTTCGCCCCGGAGAGGGCGAGGAAGGACTCGATGGGCGCGTTCGGCTGGAGCGTGCCGAACGACCCCAGTAGGATGGCCTGTCCTGGCCCCCGTAGCTCAGCCGGATAGAGCGGCCCCTTCCTAAGGGGCAGGCCGCAGGTTCGACTCCTGCCGGGGGTACCACCCTCGATCTGGGAGTCCGAACGCAGCTCCAAGGTCGAAGTGGATGAGGCGGGCATGGCGGGGAGGGCGAGGGGCGGGGTCATCTAGGATCGCCGGCTGGAATTCGTCAAGATCGCCCGCCGCGACGCTGAGCCACCCACGCACGGAGCTCCTCCGTGGGGTACCGGAGCGAGCGCCCGATGCGGATCACGGGCAGTTCGCGAGCGTTCGTGAGCTCCCAGAGCTTGCGGGGTGAGATGGCGAGGAGGCGGGCCGCCTCCGCCGGCCGGAGGAGGAAGGGCTCGGGGCGGGGGTCGGACGGGCGCGGGGTCAACTGCTTGGTGTCCATGGTGCTCCTGCCCCCAGAGCCTGGCCGGGAGCTGCCCCAAGCAGGGCCGTGCCGTGACAAGCGGGATCGCGCGATGACCTGCTCCCGCGGACGTTCCGAGTGTCCGACGGCCCACCACCGCAGTGGGCTCTTGCCGCCTACCGCAGCTTGCGGCCTTTGTACGGCGCGACCGTGAACCCCATCGTCTTCGCCGATGAGCCCGCCACCGACGAAGGAATCTTGCTTCGCAGTTCCAGCACCTTCGCTGAGCAGCAGTCCCGCAGCTTGGACCCGCTTCCACACGCGCAATCGCAGCGAAGGTTCACCACGGGTTGCGAGAGCAGATACACGAACCGCGCCACGGTCAGGTCGTCCGCGGTCTGAAAGAGCTCGCGGTAGTACTCGAGAAGTCCATCCCTTCCGTGGCTCCATTGGCCGAATGGCCATGGCTCTCCAAGAGCCACCAGGCTCTGGCCCAGAAAGTAGTCATGGACCGGACCCTCCAAGAACTGACGGAACGGCGCTCCCTTCGGAAATGAGCGCCAGCGATCGTCGGGAATGAGAACGCACGCAGCTCCGTTCGTCTCGACGTGGAAGTCCGAGCTCCACGGGATCCTTCCGCCGGTCTCTCGGACGATCGGAAGGCTCTCGGGATAGTCAGCAAGGAGCTCAATCGAGACCTGGTATCGGTCGCGTTCCACTCCGTCCAACGAGCGAACCGGAAAGGTACCGCACACCTCTGCTCGCCCGCCGGGCTCGATGAAGAGATGGAGACTGGGATAGCCGCTAAGGTCGGCTCGAATCTGATCGACGAGCTCCGGGCACGCCTCGTGCCAGGGTGGCGTCATCCGCCGGAGCACCAGGGACGCGTCCCGCCGCGTGACTCGTGCACGTGGACAGCGACCGCGTGCAGAGCGGCCTTCTTGTCGCCACCGTCACCGTCGTCCTCGAGCTTGCCGAACACCGCCTCCCACCCCGAGCTCTCAATCGCAGCGAGAGTGGCCCGGGCCACCGCAGAGAGGCGATGTCGAACCGCATCGAGGGCCGGCTTCAGATCGTTCCCAGTCGGGTTCGCCGGGTCCTCGACGCTGAGATTCTCCGCGTTGTCCCGAAACTCCGTCCACACATGCTTGAGCTGCTCCGCGAGCGCCTTGCCCTTCTTCTTCGAGAGCAGATTCACCACGAGGAGCTCGAGCACGAAGGTCTTCGCGCCGATCCCGTTCCGGACATTCCACAGCTTCTCGAGGCGGATGGCGTCCAGCACGCCGCTGTCCTTGATGTGGTCGATGTGGATCTGAAGGTTCGTCTTCAGCCGAGCCTTGTCCCCCGTCGTGCGGTGCAGGTAGACATCTTCCTTCGCGTCGTCGGTGAACCGGCCCGGGACGACATCGACGTGAAGATCCTCTGCGAACCCTTTCGTCGGTTTCGTCGAGCGGTCCTTCACCCGCAAGGCGGACGCCTTTCGCTCCACGTCGTAGTTCTTGCCCAGGGCTTCCGCGACGTTGTCGTAGATCTCTTCTAGGTTTGTGCCGGCCCCGTCCTCCTCGTGCGCGAAGTAGCAGGTCACGTCACCGTCGTAGGACGCGCGGATCATCGTGTCCTTCGCCATCGAGCCCGCCCAGCGTGTGGAGGGCGTCGCATCCGAGAACTCCTTCTCAAGCACCTCCTTGATCTCCTTCCTACGAGCGCGCAGGTCCTTGAGCTCTGGCGCGTCGCTGGCGAATGTCTGTTGGTCCAGGATCTTCTTCAGGTACTCGTCGGGCGTCATGATGGTCTTCCAGTCTCCCTGCCAGTTCATCGGGGGGCTCGCCTAACCTGCCTCCCCAATGGAGGCAGGCAGGAGTCTTGACCCGACGTTTCATATCGGCGATGCTGTTTCAGACGTAAGACAGGGTAGGACGCCCCTGGCTCACGTGTCAATCAGTTTCTTATCCGTAAGACGGAGCCAACCATGACCACACCGACCCTCCGAACCCTGGGCCGCAAGCTTCGAGAGAAGCGCGGCAACCGGGGTATCCGTGCCGTGGCCGTGGAGGTGGGTACCAGCCCCGCCACCCTCTCTCGAGTCGAGCGGGGCCACCTCCCTGATCTTGAGACCTTCGGCAAGGTGTGCCGATGGCTCGGCGTGGACCCCGGCGAAGTCCTGCGCTTCAAGAAGCCAAGGGCTGGGCTGGAAGGTGCCACCGCCGCGGCCGTCCACTTCAAGAAGGACCACACCGTCTCGCCGCACACGGCGGGCGCCTTGGCCAAGCTGATCCTCGCTGCTCAACGCGCTGTGTTGGCCTCCGAGCCAGCTCCCGAATGACATGTTTGCGCGTGGCTTCAAGACGTGGTGCGAGAACACAGCCATTGGGTTCCGGCGAGACCTGGGACTCGAATCCGTCGCACCATTGTCGCCACGTGCTCTCGCATCCGAGCTTGGCATTAGGGTCTGGGGCGCCGACGAAGTCCCCGGAGTTGACGCAGAGACGCTCCATATTCTCCTTCGTGCAGACCCAAGCAGTTGGTCTGCGTTGACGATCAACGTAGGCCAGGAACGACTCATCGTCCTCAACACAGCTCATTCCGGGGCACGTTCGGCGAGCGATCTGTCGCATGAGCTGTCACATCTCGTGCTCGGTCACGAACCTGGTCGGGTCGACATTTCGGAAGACGGTCTTCTCCTACTCCATTCGTTCGACCGAACCCAAGAAGACGAGGCGAACTGGCTAGCGGGTTGCCTACTTCTTCCTCGAGATGCGTTGCTTCACATCCGGCGGGAGGGCTGGCAGTCTTCCGAGGCAGCCCAAAGGTACGGCGTCAGCATCGATATGCTCAAGTACCGCCTCAACGTGACCGGAGTCGATGTTCAGATCTCGCGAGGGGGGAGCCGGCGCCGGCAGTAGATGGGTACTACTGGACATCAATACCTAGCCTCGCTGCTCGTGGGTCAAACCCTCAAGGACCACGAGCTGCAACCCTTGCGCGACGCCCGCGACACTATCGAGGCGTGGCTTCGCGCCGACATCGGGTCTGCACCTCGCGTTTACTACGCTGGATCGTATGCGAAGCAGACGATGCTCCGAGCCAGCTACGATCTCGACATCGTTGTCTACTTCCCATCATCGGACCCATCGAACCTCGGACAGCTATTCACCCGAGTTCAGAGGAGGCTCCTCGCAGGGAAGTTCGTTGTGATCCCGCGAACGGTCGCGCTGCGGCTTCCGTACGAAGGAGGCTTTCATATCGACGTCGTTCCTGGTCGAGCACAAGATGCCACGTTTCGCTATGCGACGTTATACAAGAACACGACACCTCCGAGCACGCTACAAACGAGCCTGAAAGTCCACATTGAGGCGGTGAAGGATGCCGGCCTCAGCGAGATCGTGCGCTTAGCCAAGCTCTGGAGACTTCGCCAAGGCCTCGAGTTGCCGACATTCCCCTTGGAGATTGCGGTCGCTCGCGCACTGGAGGGGAAGCCACGCAACGATCTTGAGCAGGCACTCCTCGGCGTGTTGCGTTTCCTCGCCAACGACTTTGTACATGCGCGGATCGTTGATCCGGCCAATACCAACAACATCATCGAGCTGACAGATATCGCACGTCGTCTCGTTGCAGTGCGAGCCCAGCATTGTCTTGCTCGCACAAAGTGGTCGGAGATAGTCTGGTAGGAGATGAGGAGCGAATGGCGACCAAACTACTGATCGTTCGTCATCCCGGTCTCGTGCCTGTTCCAGCGGAGGCCGTGGTGTCGTCGCTAACGACCGGGCAGGCCTCTCTTCATCGGGAAGACTTCGAAGTCGATACACGACCCTTCAGCACACAAGTCGCGCAAGGGGATTGGGGCGGCCAGGCGGCCTTCCTCGCCGAGAAGTCGAGCGAGATACACGAGAAGGTGACATCGCTCGGCGATGCCGAGATTCACTACTTCGGACTTGCCGAGGTGCCGCATGTGATCGCGCTGGGAGCCTTCATTGGCGATGAGGTTCCTGTTCAGATCCACGACTTCGATCGGGACAGGACTTCATGGGCTTGGCCCGAGACCAAGCAGACGCTGAGCGCCCGGATAGTTGGCCTTCCAACCGGAAGTGTGGTTCCGGCCCCTGGTTCCGTAGTCCTGCGCGTCGCCCTGTCGTTCCCCATCTCTGACAAGGATGTGCAGGAAGTAGCGGGCATCGACCATCTCGCGGATATCACGATCACCCTCGCCGAAGGTCTAGATCCGGCGATTTGTAAGGTTCGCTCCTCAGCCGATCTGCAAGAAGTCCGTCTGAAAATCAGGGACGCGCTCGCGGCCATTCGGACTCGTTTCCCGAACCTCGATACTCTCCTCGTATTCGTCGCTGCGCCGGTATCTGTGTGCTTCGCTCTCGGTCAGGAGTTGAAGCCAAGGAACTCACCGCCCATTCAGACGTATAGATATCGAAAGGTCGAGGGGCAGCCCGCCTACACTCCGGCCATCGAATTGTCTTCCGATCTGGAGGCGCGCGTTGAAGCCCCGCTTACCACCGAGGATCTCGAGACGGTGAGGCTTGTCCGTGAGCTTTGGAGCGGGGCGCTGGCAGATGTCGAGCATTACGCCAGCACGAAGTCTGTGGCGCCGGGCATGCCGATTCCAAAGTGGTATGAACCACTGGACCACATACCTGAAGTTCTCGACGTTCGCCCATACCCGCCGCTTCCCCTGCTCTCAGCGCTGGTCCCTGCCGGCGCGAGAGTCGACCCAACGTCCTTTCCGGTCGAGTACGAGTTCGCGACACCGGAGAACATTTGGCGCCTGAATGATCGATTGCTCCTCGGCCTTCACGATAGCACCGGCAGGAATGCGGACGATTCAAGGCGTCTGATCCGCGTCTTCCTGTTCCATGAGTACCTTCATGCATACCATAGCTTGACGGCGTACCGTGCTCTTGGAATTGGCGCGTTTCCAAACTGCCTCGAGCATGCTGACTATGCCGCAGATGCGTACGCTGTCATCCACCAAGTCGACATGGAGACATCCGCCGGCGCTATCGAGTCTGACGAGAAGAAGCGGGCGTTCCTTGTCGAGCAACTGGAGCGCGTCGTGCTTTCGTTCTGGGCCTTCGAATCGCAACCACCTGTGCGTGAATGGCAGGTGCGGCGGTTTCGGAGATACTTGAATTGGTATTGGCGACTCACTCAGGTGCGCCATGCTCCCGACTTGAAGAACGCCCTCCGTCTCCTTGCTCACGCACCTCACGTCGAGATTGCGGGCCTTCACCAGTTCGCTAGGGGCCAACGGGTCTATTGCCGGATCGACCGCATGGACACTCGCACGAGGCCAGAGCTTGCCTTGATCCTCGAGAACGAGAAGATCCTCCGCGTTCCAGACAGCACTACGTCCAATCTCAATCAGCTGCTCATTGCTTTCCAGCAGCGGCAACATGACGCCATCGTTCGGTTCTTCAAGGGCGTGTACGAGCGGGCCCAGGAACTGGGCGGGGCGCTTCCTAGCGCATGAGCGCGGTTGCGTGACGTTCTGTGCTCGCGCGTCGCCGGTGTGGATTGAGAACCCGAGGCACGGAGCGGTCTAATCTCGCACGAGAATTGCTACCGCTGCTACGAGCACAGCGAGGAACACGACCCCTTCGATCTGGTGGCTTCGCTCCTCCCCGAAGACAACCTTGCGGGCGAAGTGCTCGCAGTTGCGCTTGAAGAGATCGTACCCAGGGGCAGTCTCGAGGCTTTCCTTTAGCCGTTCGAATGCCCTCGCAACGGCTCCGCGTTCTTCGATGGTCGCTTCAGCGACCACCGCCCGACCATGCGCGAATTCTTCCATGCTCACGAACTTGAGGCCGCGGCCCGACTGACGATCGACGACGAACGCCCCGCCTATCCACTCGATCAAGACACCAGCGTGCTTGCCGATTCCGTTGAGCTTCGGACGGCTCAGGTAGACGATGCGGGACGGAAGATAGGGTAAGTACCACTTCATGTGCGCGCTCGCGTGAGATTCGGGCGGCTACTGTTCTTTCCCAGCCGCAAACAGGAGCAGCACCGCCAAGGCGAGCAACACGCCGCCCGTAGCGAGCTCGTTCGAGACCTTCTGGCCTGCTGCGGCTGCGCGGGCTCGCTCCGGCTTCTTCACCGCGAGCACGCGTTGTCGGAGGGCCGAGAGCACCGTCCAGGCAACCCCCTCGATCGGGACGGGCTGATTGCCGGAACTCTCCCATCGGTGCACTGAACTTGGGTGCACGCCGAGGACGGTTGCGAACTGCAAGACCGGGAGGCCGAGGGCCTCTCGGATGGCTCGAACGTCCTGGCCTAGGATGGCGCTTCGCATCGTCGCATACGGTGTCGGATATGCGAGGCAGGTGCACAAGCCTAATCCTCGGATTCACACAACGGCCTCTGAGCTCCGGGGATGGTCTCGGGGGTTGACCCGGTCACCTGAGGCGTGCAAGGATGTGCTTGATAAACTGGATTATCACGAGCACTGGAGGGGTGCCGAACGTGACCGACGAGCTCGACCCGAAGACCCGCGCACTGGTCCTGGAGACCGGCTCGGGCGACCTGCGCCCAACCGTCGAGCTCCTCCGCGAGGTCCCCGAGGAAGAGGTCTGGCTCCAGGGACAGCGGTCCGAGCAGACCCGCCGGGCGTACAAGGCGGACATCCGGCACTTCATCGAGGCGCTCGGGGTCCGGGGTCGGGACGAGCTCCGTCGAGTCGACCGCGCTGCTGTGATCCACTGGCAGCGGGCCATGGAGGCTGAGGGCGCCCGCCCGAGGACCATCCGCCGGCGGCTATCCGCGCTCTCGAGCCTGTTCAGCCACCTCGTCACCCGCCGGCTGGCCGACACGAACCCCTGCCGCGAGGTCAAGCGTCCGCGCGTGAATCGGGCGCGGGGCGAGACCCGGTCCTTCTCCCAGAAGCAAGCCCGGGCGTTGCTTGACGCGCCGGCCCTCACGACACTCCAGGGACTACGCGACAGGGTGATCCTCTCCATCGGCCTCCAGGTCGGAGCGAGGCGCTCCGAGATCGCGCGCCTCGCCGTGAAGGACTTCCACCAGAACCAGGGCTACTGGAGCCTCCACTTCGTCCGGAAGGGTGGAGAGGACCTCTCCGTCTCGATCAACCCGCAGACGGCGCAGCGCATCCACGAGTACCTACGCGCCGCCGGCCATGGCACCGACCTCGACGGGCCTCTGCTTCGTCCCGAGCGCCCGAATGGGAAATCGAACGACGCTCGGCGGACCATGAGTCCAGACATGGTCGACCGGATCCTGAAGAAGTACTGCTGCCGGGTCGGCTTCCCGCTCGGATTCAGCGCGCACTCGATGCGCGCGACGTTCATCACGACGGCGCTCCAGAACGGCGCGAGCCTCGAGGACGTGCAACGCGACGTCGGTCACGCCGACCCCACTACGACCAAGCTCTACGACCGCCGGGGCCACAACCCGGAGAAGAGCGCTTCCTTCTTCGCCAACTACTGACCCGCTCCCCACCTCGCATCTCCAATGGGTCCTCGACGCTCGCGACCTGCACGCTTCCAACTCGGCACCGCTGAAGCCGAGGGTGGTGGGCACACCGTGCGCGTTGCCGGATCGGATGGGTCACCGTGCGCGCGAGCTGAAGTGCACACCCTCGGCTCGAGCGGGTGCCCGAGCGAGTCCGGGAGCGTCGATGGCTAGCCAGACCGTTCCTCAGACCTCGGATGCGGTCGAAGTCCGTCGACGCCAGTGGGTCGTCCGCGAGGTGGTTGCGTCCGCGCTCCCCAAGGATCCTCTACGCGACGCGTCGAGTGAGCAGAGCCACGTCGTCCGGCTCTCGTCGATGGACGAGGACGGCTGGGGTGACGAGCTCGAAGTCGTGTGGGAGATCGAACCTGGCGCGCGAGTCGTCCACCGCGGCCGACCCGAGTTGCCGCGACCCGACGGTTTCGACGATCCCGAGAGCTTCTCCGCGTTCCTCGACGCCGTGCGCTGGGGCACCGTTTCTTCCGCCGACGCCAGCTCCCTCCAGTCGCCGTTCCGCAGCGGTGTGACCATCGAGAACTACCAGCTCGAACCGGTCGTCCGCGCGATCCGCATGCCGCGCGTCAACCTGCTCATCGCCGACGACGTCGGCTTGGGCAAGACCATCGAGGCCGGCCTCGTTCTGCAAGAACTCCTCCTGCGGCACCGCATCCAGAACGTGCTCGTCGTGTGTCCCGCTTCGCTGAACACGAAGTGGAAGGACGAGATGCGCGAGAAGTTCGGCCTGGAGTTCGAGATCGTCGACTCGGACGCGATGAAGCGCCTGCGCCGCGAGCGCGGGCTCCACGTCAACCCGTGGACGCACTTCCCGCGTCTCATCACATCGATGGACTACCTGAAGCGCGAGACGCCGCTACGGCTCTTCCGCGAGACGCTGCCGGGACCGAACGAGCCGACGTACCCGCGCCGCCACGGCCTGCTGATCGTCGACGAGGCGCACAACATCGCCCCGTCGGGAGGCGCGAGCTACGCGATCGAGTCGCAGCGCACCGACGCCATCCGCACGACCGCTCCGCACTTCGAGCACAAGCTCTTTCTCTCCGCGACTCCCCACAACGGATTCCCGGAGAGCTTCTCCGCGCTCCTGCACCTGCTCGACGACCAACGCTTCACGCGCGGTGTGCGACGTCAGGACCCAAAACAGGTCCAGGCCGTTATGGTCCGCCGCCTGAAGACCGAGCTCGTGGACGAGCAAGGCAAACGCGTCTTCCTCGAGCGTCGGATCACGCCGATCCCCGTGCAGTACACCGAGGAGGAGCGCGCCCTCTACCAGGACCTGAAGCGCTACGGAGAGCTCCGACGCGCCGCCGAGAAGGAGACCAACGGCAGCAAGTCGCTCGGCACGGACTTCGTGTTGAAGCTCCTCAAGAAGCGCCTCTTCTCCTCGCCCCAGGCGTTCGCCGACACGCTCGACAAGCACATCGAGACGCTACGCGGGCTCGGCGAGAAGGACTCGCCGCGCCGTCGGGTTCCCGAGGGGGTGCTCCGCCGACAGCTCGAAGCCGTCGAGGAGTCCGAGGAGTCGACGGACGACGAGCACGAGGCCGAGCTCTCGGACGCCGTCGTCGCCGCCACGAACACGTTCGACTCGATGGGCAGCGAGGAGAAGCGACTCCTCGAGAGCCTCGCAGCCCGCGCTCGACGAGCTGCGAATCGTCCCGACTCGAAGACCACCGAGCTCCTGCGCTGGCTCGACGCGGCCGTGCGCCCCGGCGGCGTGTGGAACGACGAACGTGTGCTCGTCTTCACCGAGTTCCGCGCCACCCAGAAGTGGCTCCAGGGCGTCCTTGCCACCCAGGGGTTGGCTGCGGAGGGCCGCCTCGAACTCCTCTACGGCGGCATGAACGAGGATGAACGCGAGCGCATCAAGGCCGCGTTCCAGACGCATCCCTCGGAATCGAAGGTGCGGATCCTGCTTGCGACCGACATGGCCTCGGAGGGCATCGACCTCCAGAACCACTGCCATCGTCTCGTCCACTTCGAGATTCCGTGGAACCCAAACGTGCTCGAGCAGCGCAACGGACGCATCGACCGCCATGGTCAACGCTTCGCGCCCGAGATCTTCCACTTCGTCGGGGCCAACTACAGGAACGACGTCGGCGATGCGGACACGCGTCCCGGCGACCTCGAAGGTGACCTCGAGTTCCTCATGGTCGCCGTGCGCAAGATCCAGCGCATCGGCAGTGATCTGCTCGGCAAGGTCAGTCCGGTCGTGGCTAAGCAGGTCGAGGAAGCGATGCTCGGCAAACGTCGCACGATCGACACGTCACGCCCCGAGAAGGACGCGGAGCCCGTCCGGCGCCTGCTCTCGTTCCAGCGCAAGCTCGCCGACGACATCGTCAAGCTGCGCCGCACACTGGACGAGTCGCGCGAAGAACTGCACGTCACGCCGGCCTCGGTGCGGCGCGTTGTCGAGGTCGGACTACGCCTCGCGAAGCAGGCGCCTTTGCGCCCTGTCGACCTGCACTCCAACCGCTCCTGGATGCCGCGGTTGACCGGCGCCTGGGCCGGATGCACCGCCGGCCTGGAGCACCCTCACACGAAGAGGGTTCGCCCGATCACGTTCGACCACGAGGAGGCGAAGGGACGGGACGACGTCGTGCTCGTCCACCTGAACCACCGACTCGTCGACCTGTCTCAGCGCCTGCTGCGCGCCGAAATCTCTGCGTCGAGCGACTCGCGACGGATCCACCGCATCGCCGCGTGCAGCGTGTCGCCCGACGTGACGAAGGAACTCGCCGTCCTCGCCTGGGCCAGGATCCTCGTCCTCGGAGCCGACGGGCACCGCCTGCACGAACAGGTCATCGTGGCCGGTGGCTTCGTGTCGGGCGAGCGATTCCGCCGCTTCGAAACCGTGGAGGAGACGAACCGGTTCGAACGAGCCCTGACGGAACGGGCCACGAATGACGCCCAGCGCGAGCGCATCCGCGTAATCTGGCCCCGGATCGAGAAGCCGCTGGCCGAAGCACTCCAAGCGCGCGAGCAGCAGCGCACGAAGAACCTGCACTCGATGCTCGAGGAGCGCGCCGAGGACGAGTGCCGCAAGGTAGATGCGATCTTCGCCGAGCTCGCCAAGCAAATCGAAGACGAGCTCGGCGACCGCAAGCAGGTACAGCTCGAGCTTTTCACCGATCCCGAGAGGGCGCAGTGGCAGCGCGACGCCGAGAGTCTTCAAGAGGAGCTGAAGCGCATCCCCGAGCGCCTTCGTGCCGAGCAGGCTGAACTGCGCCGCCGCTACCGCGACCCGAAGCCCTGGAGCTTCCCCGTTGCCGTCGCCTTCCTCGTCCCCGAGACCTGGTGACCTTTCCCGACCCTTCGATGGCACGCCGCACCAAGAGACCCCCGACCCCTGGAGCCAACCACCTCGAGTGGCTGCGGCTCGTCGAAGTGTCGGGGCCGTTCCTCTCGTTGCCGGTGCTCAAGGAAGCGCTGCCCCAGGGACTCGAAGCCGACGACCGCGACGTCCGCGCCGAGCTGAAGGCCGCGCACTCCGAGTGGACCGAGAAGGCCCACGACCGGGCCTACCACACGCAGTGGATCCGCTTCGTGCTCGGGCGCGCACTGGAGCTGGGGCCCGAAGTCCTCGTCGACGGTCCCCGCGTGCCCGCGAACCTCCGGGTGCGAGTCGCCGTGCACCACGAGGACCTACGGCCCGACTTCGCGGTTCTCGGCTTCGCGGAGAGTGGCGAACGGCCGACGCGGCTCGCGGTGCAGGTGTTCGATGCGGGCACCGACCTCGAACGACCCGTGGACGGCGCTCGCTGGAAGGCCTCCCCCGTGACGCGCATGGTCGAGCTGCTGCGTGGCGTTCCGGACGGAGGCCCGACCCTCGGGCTCGTCACGAACGGCGAGCAGTGGGTCCTCGTCTCGGCCCCCCGCAAGGGCACGACCACCTTCGTCACCTGGCACGCGTCGCTCTGGTTCGAGGAGAAGATCACTCTCCAGGCGCTGCGCACGCTCCTCGGTGCACGGCGCGTGTTCGGCCCCGTGGACGAGACCCTCGAGCGCCTGATCGAGCGCAGCGCCGAGCACCAGCACGACGTCACGATCCAGCTCGGGTTGCAGGTCCGCGAAGCAATCGAGCTGCTCGTGCGGCGGATCGACGAGCTCGACCGAGGCTCGGGTCGCACCCTGCTCGAGGGCGTCACCGAGAAGCAGGTCTACGAGGCCGCCGTCACGGTGATGATGCGTCTGGTCTTCGTTTTCTACCTGGAGGAGCAGGCCGACCTGTACTTCCCGGTCGCGAAGTCGAACTTCTACCAGCGGCACTACGCGCTCTCGCCGCTCGGCGCGTCGCTCCGCGCCGAGGCCGATCGCCTCGGCCCCGACGTGCTCGAGCGTCGCACCTCGGCCTGGTGTCGGCTCCTCGCGACCTTCCGCGTGATCCACGGCGGCGTCGCCCACGTGGACATGCGGTTGCCGGCCTACGGTGGTCATCTGTTCGACCCGGACCGGTTCCCGTTCCTCGAGGGGCGCAAGCCCGGGCAGGGATGGCGCACCAACGCCGCTGCACCGCTCGCGATCGACGACGCGACTGTGCTGTTCGTGCTCGAAGCCCTCCAGGTCCTGCGTGTGCGCGATGGCGGGGCCAACGGTGCCGAGACGCGACGCCTGTCGTTCCGCGAACTCGGCGTCGAGCAGATCGGCAACGTGTACGAGAGCCTGCTCGACCACACGGCGAAGCGTGCCGCCGACGCGGTCGTCAGCCTGAAGGCCTCGAAGGGCGAAGAACCCGAGATCGAGCTCCGTGAGCTAGAGCAGCTTTACGACCCGATCGACACGTCGAAGCTCGTGTCATTCGTGAAGGAACGAACGGGACGGACGGAGCCGTCGATCGCGAAGGACCTCGAGTACACGATCGAGGACGACCCGTCCCGCTGGCTGGTCGCGTGCGGCAACGATTCGGAGCTCTACGGTCGTGTGAAGCCCGTCGCAGGGCTCGTGCGCGAGGACAGGCGCAAGCAGCCGGTCGTGTACCCCAAGGACAGCATCTACGTCACCGCCGGCAAGGACCGGCGCAGTACCGGGACGCACTACACGCCTCCCAGCCTGACCGAACCCGTCGTGCGGTACGCGCTCGAGCCGCTCGTGTACGTGGGGCCGTCTGAGGGCAAACAGGAGTCGGAGTGGGCACCGAAATCGGCCCGGGAGATCCTCGCACTGCGCGTTTGCGATCTTGCGTGTGGATCTGGCGCGTTCCTCGTGCAGGCGTGTCGCTACCTTGCCGAGCGCCTCGTCGAGGCATGGGCGGCCCTCGAGGCCGCGAATCCTGGGAGGCTACTGATCACGCCCGAGGGCGACCTTTCCACCGGCACACCGGGTGAAAGAATCATTCCGAAGGACGGAATCGAGCGCCAGGCAATCGCGCGGCGTGTCGTCGCCGATCGCTGCCTCTACGGTGTCGATATCAACCCGATGGCCGTCGAGATGGCGAAGCTCTCTCTGTGGCTGACGACCCTACAGCGCGACAAGCCGTTCGGTTTCCTGGATCACTCGATCCGGTGGGGCGATGCGCTGCTCGGCGTGACAGACGCTTGGCAGATCGAGCGTCTCAACCTCACCGATCCGAACGCACCGTTGGTCCTCGCGTCCGATTCGCTGCGCGCAGCCGTTCGACGCGCGAGCGCGCTTCGCCGACAGCTCGAATCGATCACGACGGAAACCGTCCGCGACGTCGAGCGCAAGGCCGCGCTGCTGTTCGAAGCAGAGGCTGAGCTCCTGTCGCTCCGCGCGGTTGCCGACGCCCTCGTGGCGTCGTATCTCGATGCCTACCAGCAGTCAGCGGGTCGCCGTGCTCGCAAGTTGAAGGCGAACCTGGAGCAGGACCTTTCGTCGGAGGTGCTCGACGTCCTTGAGCCGACGCACAGCAGCGACGAGCGGATTCGCGCGGCCCGCAAGTGCGCTGAGCAGGCGCATGCAATGTCCCAACGCGGTGCACCGACTGGAGCGTTGACTCGGCGTCCACTTCACTGGCTGCTTGAGTACCCGGAACTCTTCGACGGAACTGACGGCACTCGCGGATTTTCGGCTTTCGTGGGGAATCCTCCGTTCCGAGGCGGGACGATGATCTCTGGCGTTCTTGGCCGCGACTACCGTGACTTCCTCGCAGACACCGTGGCGAGAAGTACAACGAACCGCGCGGACCTTGTCGCGTTCATGTACCTGCGAGCTGGTGCGCTCTTGGCCGCAGGCGGTTCGCTCGGTTTCCTCGCGACAAACACAGTGGCTCAAGGTGATACGCGAGAGGCTGGGCTGGACTATTTGCTTCGATCTGGGTTCGTGATCTATCGGGCGATCAAGAGTACGCGCTGGCCAGGCGAGGCGTCGCTCGAGGTATCTCACACTTGGCTCAGGAAGGGAGCCTGGGCTGGTGCTGTCAACCTCGATGGTCGTGAGGTGAACGCCATCGCATCTGACCTCACCGTGCCCGGTGCGGTTGGTGGTGCCCCCGAGCGACTCTTCACAAACAAGTACCTCGCCTACGAGGGATTCAAGCCCTCTGGGATGGGGTTCATTCTTGCGCCGGAAGTTGCCAAGGCCCTGTTGTCGAAGGAGGCTGCACTCTCAGCCGTCCTCCGACCGTACTTGAACGGCGACGACATCAACAGTCGTCCTGACCAAAGTCCGAGCAGGTGGGCGGTGATCTTCTTCGACTGGCCGCTCAATCGCACTGCCACAGGCTCGTGGGACGAGGCTGACCAATCCGAGCGCGATCGACTGCGCCGTTCAGGGCACGTTCCAGCCGACTATCCAGATCCTGTTGCCGATGACTACCCCACCGCGTTGGCTCTGGTCGACGCGCTGGTTCGACCGGAGCGTCAACGTCGGAGAGCTGACGGGTCCTACGTTCTGCGAGATCCCCTGCCACAACGGTGGTGGCAGTACGCCGAGAAGCGGCCCGGGTTGACGAACGCAACCGCCAACATGAGCAGAATGCTCGTCACCGCCAGGGTCAGCAAGTTCCTGATCTTCTGCTGGACGAGCACTGACCTCCTGGCGAGCGAAGCACTCATTGCGTTCGCGGTCGAGGACGACGGGTTCCTGGCGCTGCTGGAGTCGGGGTTGCACTTCGAGTGGGTGCGGAAATACCAGTCGAACCTCGAGACGCGAGGGCGGTACACGCCGACGGACTGTTTCGAGACGTTTCCGCTCCCCGAGAGTCGGACCAGTCTCGACAGACTCGGAAAGCGCCTCGACGAAGTGCGGTGCGAAAGCTGTACGCGACGTCAGATCGGCCTCACCGAGCTCTATAACTTGCTCCACGACCGAGCCTGCGAGGACGAGGACATCCTGACGCTTCGCTCGATCAAGGCCGACATCGACGCAGCGACCCTTCAGGCCTATGGCTGGGACGACTTGGTCCCACGGCACGGCTTCAACCGGCTTGCCGAAGGCGAGCGCTTCACGATGCAGGGCGAACTCCGAGCGGAGATTCTCGACCGCCTGCTGGCCCTGAACCACGCCCGCCACGCTGCGGAAGTCGAGGAAGAAGCACGTGTCCGAACCTGACCAACAACCTATCGCCGAAGAGCGGCTCGCTGGGCGAGCGGACGGCGCGGCCCAGGCCAACGCAGGCACCAGTACGATGGCTGGTGCGAGCCCGCCCAGTGCCCGTTCCATTCGAGCGGAGGTCGACAAGCTCGTGCGCTTGGAGCTCTCGGGCCCGGCCGGCGGCCCGGACGAGGAGGTCGACGAGTCGTCGATCAAGGACCGCTACCTCGTCGGGGTCTTGGCTCCTCGCGACGCGGAAGTCGGCCCCGACCAGGACGACGGCCTCGGGGTCAACGATCGCAGCTCCGAGGAGAGCGGCGGTGAGGACCGCGGCGACGTGCGCGCGGGCACGATGTTCCCGTCCTCACTGGGGGTGAGCTTCGTCGTCTCGAAGGGCGTTGCCGAGATCCAGGTCCGCGCTGCCTGGGGCCAGTACGAACGCACCGACAGCTCTTCGCTGAAGAACAAGGGCGGCGACCCGAAGCGGGTCTGGAAACGAACGCCCTACGGCGGCGAGCCGATCCGCATCGCGCTTCGCGAGGGAGCCGTCGGTCGAGTCGAGCCCGACGCTCGACGTCCCAGCGTCCACGTCGAGGGCATCGTTCGCTCCATCGGTGAGCAGTGGGTCGTGACCCTGTTCCTCGTGAACGAGCAGGAGGAGGTCCAGGACGAGAAAGCCGGGAGTGCCTGGCTGTTCCAGGTCGAGCTCACCGTCGAGGGAGTGGACGGCTCCTCGGTGTTCGAGCGTCGACCGTCGATCCGCGGTCGTTTCGACGACGGCACGGACCTCACTCGCGAAGAACGCGAGATGGCCATGCTCTATCGTCGCTTCGGGGAGTTCGCCGTCGGACATGGGACGGCCGTGCACGCGGACGTCGATCCGAAGGACCCGTGGAAGGCGCGGAAGCTGACCAGCGTCGCGATGCCGACCTACGAAGTCGAGCGGGTCGATGCTCCGACCGAGCGCGACCCGGGGTTCGAAGGACTGCGTGGCCTCGAGCTCGACATGAAGGCCCTGGCGGAGTTGCCGCGTGCGGGCATCGGCGCGGTCCTCCGTCCCCTCGTGCGAGCCTACGAGCAGTGGATCGAGAAGCGGGAAAAGTCGATCGGCGACTCGGCTGCTCGCCTGGCGGGGCACGAAGCGACGGCGAAAGAAGCGATCCTGGCGTGTCGATCGGCGCTGCGCCGCGTTGAGGCGGGCATCGCCTTGCTCGAGCGCGACGACCAGGCGGCGGAGGCGTTCCGCTTCGCCAACCTCGCGATGTGGCAGCAGCGCATCCACTCGAAGTTCGCGGAGGAAATGCGTCGGGGGCTGAAGCCCGACCTCGCCGCCATCGACGCGGAGGCCGCGAACCACCTGTGGCGACCGTTCCAGCTCGCGTTCGTCCTGCTCAACCTCCCGAGCTGCACGCAGTTCGACCATCCCGAGCGCAGCCACGCGACCGATGCCGTCGCGGACCTGCTGTGGTTCCCGACGGGCGGTGGCAAGACAGAGGCGTACCTGGGGCTCTCCGCGTACGTGATGGGCCTGCGGAGGCTCCAAGGACTCGTCGAGGGGCACTCGGGCGAGAAGGGCATCGCCGTGTTGATGCGATACACGCTCCGGCTGCTGACGCTCCAGCAGTTCCAGCGTGCGTCGGTCCTCGTCTGCGCGTGCGAGGTGATCCGCCGTGAGGCGCTCGCGAAGGGTGACAATCGTTGGGGCGAGGAGCCCTTCCGCATCGGCATCTGGGTGGGCTCGCGCACGACGCCGAACTGGACCGATGAGGCGCACGAGTACATCCAGGAGGTGAGGGGCGGTGGCGGCGGCCGGCACAACCGAACCGGCGCCAGCGGTTCTCCTGCGCAGCTCACGACTTGCCCCTGGTGTGGTCACGCGATCGACGAGGGTCGCGACATCGATGTCGAGACCGTGGCACAGGGACGTTGCCGCACGATCACCTACTGCGGCGACACATACGGGCAATGCCCGTTCAGCAAGGCCAAGTCGAAGGACGAGGGGCTGCCCGTCGTCGTGGTCGACGAAGAGATCTATCGGCGACCGCCCTCGCTCCTGATCGCCACCGTCGACAAGTTCGCACAGATGCCGTGGAACGGTGCGACGCAGAACCTGTTCGGTCGCGTCTCGAGGTACTGCCCGCGCCACGGGTTCCGAGCACACGACCTCGACGATTCGGACTCCCACCCGGCGAAGGGGGCCCTGCCTGCGACCAAGACCATCGATCACCCTCCTCTCCGACCGCCCGACCTGATCATTCAGGACGAACTCCACCTGATCTCAGGTCCACTCGGGAGCCTCGTCGGACTCTACGAAACCGCCATCGACGCGATGTGCACGTGGACGGTGAAGGGCAAGCCCGTACGTCCGAAGGTCGTGGTCTCCACCGCGACGATCCGCAACGCGGCGCATCAGGTTCGGTCGCTCTTCCTCCGCAAGGTCGCGGTGTTCCCTCCGCCCGGCACCGACATCGAGGACAACTTCTTCTCGGTTCGCCGCAAGTCGACGGACGCGACGCCAGGCCGGCTCTACGTCGGCGTGTGCGCGCCGGGTCGGAGGCTGAAGAGTGTCCTCATCCGCACGTACACGGCCTACCTCGCCGCGACCTGGCTGCTCTACGAGAAGCAGTACGGCAAGCACACCGATCCCTGGTGCACGCTCGTCGGGTACTTCAACTCGCTGCGCGAGCTCGGCGGCATGCGCCGGCTCGTGGACGACGACGTCGCGAACCGGTTGCTCCGCATGCAGGACCGCGGCCTGGCACGCCGGCCGCGTCCATTCGTCGAGGAGTTGACCTCGCGGCGGAACTCGACCGAGATCCCGGGGCTCCTCGACTTGATGGAGGCCGTCTTCGATCCGGTCCTAGACAAGGCGCGCGATGCCGACCGCAAGGCGGGCAAGAGGCCGAGCTCGCCGAGACCGCTCGACGTGCTGCTCTCGACCAACATGATCTCCGTCGGCGTCGACGTCGGCCGACTCGGACTCATGGTCGTCGCCGGCCAACCGAAGAGCACGGCCGAGTACATCCAGGCGACGAGCCGCGTCGGCCGCCGACACCCGGGCATCGTCTGCTCCGTCTACAACTGGGCTCGGCCGCGTGATCTGTCGCACTACGAGCGCTTCGAGCACTACCACGCGACTTTCTACGAGCAGGTCGAGCCGTTGTCCGTCACGCCGTTCTCGGCGCGGGCGTTGGACCGGGGGATCACCGCCTTGCTCGTGTCACTGGCGCGCCTCCGCTCCGCTCCGCTTGGCCCGAACCCGGGAGCGTCGCAGCTCCAGGTGACCGACGGCTCCGCCCAGCGAGCCATCGAGGAGGTCCGAACGCGTGTCGCGAGCGTCTCCGGGAGCCAGTCGCTCGGCGACGAGGTGGCCGACCGCCTCCGTCGGGTCCTAGACGAGTGGGCGAACATGGCGCGCCGCAAGCCCGCGCTCACTTACAAGAAGACGAAGGGTGACGCACCCTGGCTCCTGCAGAAGCCCGAAGAGCAGGACTGGGAGACGTTCACCTGTCTGAACTCGCTCCGTGACGTCGAGCCTTCGCCCGGGCTCGTGCTCCAGGAAGACGCGACGAAGGGGGGAAGCTGACCATGGCACAGTTCGCTCCCTTCCGCGTCGGCCAGGCGAGGCGCAGCCAGATCCTGCACACCTACGGCGTCGGGTCGATCGTCGACCTACCCCGGATGTCCGTCATGCCGACGGGGCTCCAGCAGTGGCCGCCGCCGTCACCGCTGAACGAGATCACCGAGGACCGACTCCTCTCGCTCGTCCAGGGGCATCTCGGCGCACAGGTCCAGCGACTCGTCGCGCCGATCTACCGCGACGGTAGCGACCCGTTCAGCGAGGACGCACGGACCGGCGTTCCGGTCGTCACGTTCCCCCGGTGGGTGCGGTGTCCGCGTTGCCAGACGCTGGCGCCGCTCGACCTCGGGATCTTCAAGCTGAAGGAAGACCTCTTCCGGCCCGACCGCACGTGCTACGTCCACGCGAACTGCGCTGTGGGCAAGCCGCCCCAGGTCGTGCCTGCGAGATTCGTGATGGCGTGCCGGAACGGGCACCTCGACGACTTCCCCTGGGACGACTTCATCGAGCACAAGACGCCGGGGTGTCGAGGCCCGCTCGAGTTCCAGGAGAGCGGACTGTCCTCCGAGGTCGCCGACCTCCGCGTGTTCTGCAAGGGATGCAACGCCGGCAAGCCGATGGCGTTGGCCTTCGGGGAGAACGCGCTGAAGCACTTGCCCCAACGGTGCACGGGCAAGCACCCGCACCTCGGCCGAGACTACGAGGACAAGGGCTGCGACGAAGACCCGCGCGTCATGCTCATCGGCGCGTCGAACCTCTGGTTCTCGATCCAGCTCTCGGCGCTCTCGCTCCCGACGGACAAGGGGAAGCTGCGCCAGAAGGTCGACGAGAAGTGGACCGGCCTCAAGGAGGTCACGCACCCCGACCAGTTGAAGCCGTTGCTCGTCTTCCTCCCCGATCTGGGCGCGTGGACGAAGGAGGAGATCTGGGCAGCGATCGAGGAGAAGCGCCGCTCGAGCGCTGCTGGAGCAGCGACCCGATCCGTGGCGGAACTCCGTCGGGAGGAATGGGCTGTGCTCGCGAATCCGGGTGCTGCTCCCAAGTCGGACGACTTCCGCATCCGCTCCTCGAAGGTGCCGAAAGGCTTCGAGAAGTTCATCGCGGACGTCGTGCTCGTGGAACGGTTGCGAGTCGTCCGCGCGTGCATCGGGTTCACGCGGGTCGATTCGCCTGGCGACTTCGGGGACCCTGGCCAGATCCCGCAGTTGCAGCGCGCACCGCTTTCACGTTCGGCTCCTACTTGGGTGCCGGCCACCGAGGTGCGAGGCGAAGGCGTGTTCCTGCGCCTTCGGGAGGACACGCTCTCGGCCTGGCTCGCCGGGGACGAAGCCAAGAAGCTCGACGCCGAGTTCCGACGGGCACACGTCGCCTTTCGCCGCGCACGAAACATCCCGAACCCCGAGGACCAGTACCCGGGGTTGCGCTACGTCGTGCTGCACTCGCTCTCGCACACGCTCCTGCGACAGTTCGCGATCGAGTGCGGGTACTCCTCCGCCAGCATCGAGGAGCGGATCTACTCCGCCGAGCCGGAAGCGGAGGGCGGCCCCATGGCAGGGATCCTCCTCTTCACCGCCGCAGCGGACAGCGAAGGAACGCTGGGCGGCCTCGTCGCCCTCGGCGAGCCGGACCCGCTGCGTCGACACCTGACTGTCGGGCTCCAGCGGCTTGAGCTCTGCTCCTCCGATCCGCTCTGCGCCGAGCATCGGCCGGACACCAAGCGCGGAGTGCTCCATGGGACGGCTTGCCACTCCTGCCTCTTCGTCTCGGAGACCTCGTGCGAGCGCGGCAACAAGTACCTCGACCGAGCCGTACTCGCGGCGACCGTTCGCCGCCCGATCACTCCCTGGATGAACGACGTGCCCACACCGCATGGATCCGCGCACTGAGCTCCTGGCGAAGCGCATCGCCGACTTGGTCTCGGACCTGCCGACGTCCGTGGCCGAGGAGCTCGTGTCGCACCTCGAGTCGCTCCGGGACGTGACCGGCAGCCGTCTCGCCAGCGACCCCGCACCACCCGGCTTCCCGTTCGAGTGCCGAGATCAGCTCGACGGGGTCTCGTCGGCATGGCGCTCGAGTGGGAACGAGTTCTCCGCCAGGTCACTTGGCCTCGCGGTCCTCGCAGCCGCACAGGCTGTGGAAGCCGAGCGCTCGAGCGAGCGTGTGGAGCTCGTGTGGTCCGGCCCGACCAAGCCGGGGACGTCCCTGCGCCGGACCGAGCAAGCCCTGACCGAGCTCGTGCAAGCCGCTCGACAGGAGATCTGGATCGTCTCCTACGTCGCGTACTCCGTGGTCGGCATCCGTGACGCTCTCGTCGAGGCCCTGAAGCGTGGTGTTCGCGTGAACCTGCTACTGGAGTCGCGGGAGTCCGGCGGCGGACGGATCAGCCACGACGGCATCGCGTCGTTGCGAGCGGTCGTCGAACTAGGCGCGAGGGTCTTGGAGTGGCCCCTCGCTCAACGCCCGCGCAACCGGCAAGGAGACCCGGGAGCTTTGCACGCCAAGTTCGCGGTTGCCGACGGCAAGTTCCTCCTCGTGACTAGCGCCAATCTCACCGAGTCGGCATTCGAAACGAACATCGAGTTGGGCGTCCTCATCCGAGGAGGTGCTTGCCCAGACCGAGTTGTCGACCACTGCCGCTGGCTCGTCGACGCAGGACAAGTGGACATCGCCGATGTGGAGGGAGCATGACACCGAACGAAGAAGGCCGGCCGACAGACATCGACCGTCAGAACGCCGAGCAGGAGATTCGAGCGAAGCAGCACGAGGTCAAGTACGACCTCAAGGACTTCCCAATCGACTACCTGGTCGAGCGATTCCGGAACGACCTGTTCTACATTCCCTCCTATCAGCGCGAGTACATCTGGCCCGACGGCAACAAGTGCCGGTTCGTCGAGTCGATCATCCTGGGGCTCCCTATCCCCATGATGTTCTTCGCGGACATGGAGGACGGTCGGCTGGAGATCGTGGATGGTGCCCAGAGGATCCAGACCCTCGAGGAGTTCATGAACGGGGACCTCCGGCTCAATGGGTTGACGCACCTGGGGTCCCTCAACGGCTTCGCCTTCTCGGATCTGCCCGAACCTCAGCAGAGGAAATTCAAGACCAGGGCGCTGCGGATCGTCGTCTTGGAGGACAGCACCACGGCTCCGTTGAGACAAGAGATCTTCAATCGAGTCAACACGAGTGGGGTCCCGGCACGCGCGAGTGAAGTGAGGCGGGGTACTTTCTCTGGGCCGTTCATGGAGTTCGTCAAGGAGCTCGGCGCAAACGAGCGCTTCAAGAAGCTCTGCCCGATCAGCGACCGCATGAGGAAGCGTCGCGAAGACGAGGAGCTCGTATTGCGGTTCCTCGCGTACTCGGACCGGTACCGCGAGTTCACTCACGATGTCGACGAGTTCCTGGACGACTTCGCGCAGACCAACAAGGACCGTTTCGATCGCGAACGGATGAAATCGGAATTCGAGCGAACCATGGAGTTCGTGGAAAAGCACTTCCCGAACGGCTTCGCGAAAAACCAGAAGTCGAGAGCGACTCCCCGCGTTCGTTTCGAGGCCATCGCCGTTGGGACGAACCTCGCGCTCCGTACGCGGCCGGAGTTGACACCGACCGACGTTGGGGAATGGATAGGGTCACCGGAGTTCCTCAAGAACACGACGACTCATGCAAGCAACTCCGGGCCGCGACTCGCGGCTCGGATCGAGTACGTCCGCGACCGGCTGCTGGCGAGCGGAGCGTAACCATGGGGCAAGTCGTCGAGGACTTCGAGCGACGTGCCGTCGAAGTACGGAAGTTCATCCGCATGCTCGCGAGGATGGAACAGCCGGAGACAGAGCTTGAGCAAGGAAGCCCCGGCGAACAGCGGGCCATCAGGATCGACGAGGAGTGGCTACGCGTCGGCAAGGCCGCGGCTTACCTCATGCTCTACAACGTCGTGGAGGCGTCACTTCGGTCGGCCTTCGCCGAGCTCTACGGAACGATCCGCAGCGAGAAGCTCAAGCACGGGCTCATCTCCAAAGCAGTCCGGCAAGTATGGATCGAGCAGCGGCACCGCAGGGTGTCGAACGAGGACGCGGCACCAAAGAACTACCTCGAGACGGCGAAGAGCCTCATCGAGGATGTCGTCGTTGGAGCGGTCGTCGAGCTCGATCCTGGAAGGCTTCCGGGGGCGGGATCACTCGATGCGAAACGCATTCGGCAGATCCTCGACAAACATGGATGCCAGCTCGTGACGAATCCTCGAGCGCGAGGCGGAGATGCGCTGTCCACCGTGAAGCGCCTCAGAAACCATCTAGCGCATGGGCAAGTGTCGTTCTCGGAGTGTGGCCGGGACGTGGCTATTCGAGATCTCGTCCAGGTCGCGCGCGAGACCAGGCTGTTCATGCGCGGGGTACTGACAAGCCTGGAGAACTACGCTAGTCAGAAGGCATATGCCACGACCCAGAGGTAGCCCATGAGCCGAGTCGAGCGGATCGTCCGATCGAACCGTCGTGTGCCGTCCGTCGGAAGTGGCGTTCGTGCGGCAAGTGCCGTGAGGACCACTCCACCGACGAGCGAGGTCTCCCTCCGGATGTCACGAGTCGGGCAACGGGATACGGCTCCCGAGTTGGCCCTCCGCCGGGAGCTTCATGGGCTCGGGTTGCGCTATCGTGTCGATCGCAAAGTCCTTCCGAACGTCCGGCGCAGGGCCGACGTCGTGTTCGGCCATTCGCTCGTGGCCGTCTTCGTCGATGGCTGCTTCTGGCACTGTTGCCCGAAGCACGCGACTCACCCCAAGACCAATGCGGCGTGGTGGCGCGTGAAGCTCCGCGGCAACGTCCTTCGCGACCGGGACACGGACCAACGTCTGCGGGCCGCGGGCTGGCAGGTGCTCAGGGTCTGGGCGCACGAGGACCCCATCCGAGCGGCTCGGCGCATCGAGCGAAGCGTGCTCCGCCGGAGCCGTCGATGAGCCAAGGAAGGGTCTCCCGCCAACCGGGGCTTCTGGTTCCACGGAGCGCAAGGGGCTCGAGATCGGGGGCCGAGTGTGGTGCAATCGAGGCACGTAGCGCCCCCGACCCCATGTCCACCCACGGTACTCGCACACGGGCCCGGCAACGGGCGGGCAACGCCACCGGGGCCATTGATGCTCGGGTGGCGGTTGCATCGCTCTTCACGGGGATCGGAGGCCTGGAGCTTGGTCTGCATCGGGCCGGTTTGTCCAAGGACGGCATCCGCCTCGCGAGCGAGATCGACCCTGGAGCGAGGTCCATCCTCGCGGCACGACTCGGCCTACGGAGCGAGCTCAACTCCGATGTCCGGTTGCTTCGCCACCTCGAGGGAGCCGACTTGGTAACCGCCGGTTTCCCATGCCAAGACCTCAGCCAAGCAGGTCTCACCGAAGGGATCGAGGGCCCCAAGAGCGGGCTCGTGAACGAAGTGTTCCGCCTCCTGGCCGCATCGAAGCGCAAGGGCAAGGCTCCCCGCTGGGTGCTGTTCGAGAACGTCCCGTTCATGCTCCGACTCCAATCGGGCCGCGCGATGCGTCGCGTCGTGGCAGGCTTCGAGGAGCTGGGGTACCGGTGGTGGGCCTACCGAGTGCTTGACGCCATCCACTTCGGGTTGCCCCAACGTCGTCGGCGCGTCTTCTTCCTGGCCTCGCGGTCCCCCGACGACGACCCCCGTTCCGTCCTGTTCGACCCGCCGGCACCGATCGGGAAGCCCAGGGTGCTGGAGCATGTTGATCCTGAGCGAGCCAAGTGCTTCGGCTTCTACTGGACCGAAGGCAACCGCGGGCTCGGGTGGGCGGTCGAAGCGCTCCCCACGCTGAAGGGAGGCTCGGGTCTCGGCATTCCGTCGCCCCCAGCGATCTGGTTCCGCGACACCGACGAGTTCGTGACGCCCGTCATCGAGCTCGCCGAGCGGGTGCAGGGGTTCCCGCCTGGTTGGACCTCGGTCGAGTCGGAGGACTTCAAGGAGAACGCGCGCTGGCTCTACGTCGGCAACGCGGTACCGGTCGCCGTCGCGGAGTGGGTAGGCAAGCGACTACTCGCCCCGGTCACCGTCGCCGACGGCGGAGTCCCGTTCGACACCGCGGAGCATGGCTCCTGGCCCAACGCCGCCTACGGTCGCGACGGTGAAGCCTTCGAGGCGCGGGAACAGCTCGAGGGTCCCCCCGAGTCCCGCCGCCAGTTGCTGTCGAAGCTGCCGATCCTCTCCCGAGCGAAGCGCGCGCTGCACGTCCGACCGCTGTCCATTCGTGCCGCTCAGGGCGTCTACACGAGGCTGCTCCGAGCCCAGGAGGAAGGGCGCCTCCGACCTCGTGAGGACTTCATGGACGCACTCCGCAAATACGTCGAGACGCATCCCGAGCGACAGCTCCATCCGAAGTCGGCACGATCGAGCGCGTCGCGTCGCTGACCGTCTTCGCCAAGCGCAGGCGTGCAGCGTCGGGAGGCCGAACGACGGTGAGGAAGTTGTAGCCGACGCACCCGTCCTCGAAGTCCGTGAACGACGGCGCTCTCGGCATCGAGTAGAAGTTCAGCGATCCGTCGTCGAGCGCCGTTCCTGGGAGAACGGTCTCCACGTTCGGGTAGATGCCGGCGATCGGCACCCCGCGGTTCTCTAGCTCGTGCACGAGGGAGATCGTCTCGGCGACCGTGTGCTCTGTCTCCAGCAAGTGACCGTCGTCGGCCATGGCGCCGAACATGAGCGAGAGGCCGGCTCGGACACCGTGCCGGGCGAGCCATCCGAGCCGTTCCAGGATGAGCGCCCGAGTCAGCCCCGTCTTCCCGATCGCGCGCAGGATGTCATCCGAGCCGCTCTCGATGCCGGTGTAGAGGTAGGTGCAGCCGTTTTCAGCGAGCTCTGCGACGAGCCGCTCGGACAGTGTCGGCAGGTAGACCTGGCAGCCCCACTCGACGCCGAGTCCACGGAGCTTCGGGAGGAGCTCCTGCCGGACTCGGCGCGTCGCGGGGAAGATGCTGTCCTGGAAGTACAGGGGCACGTCGGCGTGGCGGACGCTCAGGTCGGCGATCCACTCGAGGTCGGAGCAGACCTGGGCCTTCACGCCGGGGCCGCCCTCGGAGCAGAACGTGCACTGCCCGTAGGAGCAGCCGCGGCTGATCGTGAGGGGCACCGCGATGCCGCCGGGGAAAACGTCGAACCGGACCGGGCGCGCGACCTGGCAGCGCGTGTGGAACGACTCGACTTCGGTCGGCCCGAAGTCGAACGGTCGGCCGAACGGCTGGCCCCAGGTCCGCGAGGTCACGGTGCCGCGACCGCGGAGCGAGGGTTGAGCTTGGCGGAGGAACTCCAGGGCCTTGCCAACCGAGCTCACGCCTTCCGGCAGTTCGAGGAACCGCCGCACGAGTTCGAGAAGCAAGAACTCGCCGTCGCCGGCGATGGAGACGTCGACATCGGGAACCGCCTCGGCGACTTTCAGGCGGCAGGCATCCTCGTGCGGGCCGCCGACCACGACGAGGGGCTTCGAGCCGCACACGGCGCGGACGAGGCGAGAGATGCGGACGGTCTCTTCGATGGCCGCGCTCGAGGTAGAGATGCAGACGGCACGAACGGAGTCGGAGCGCAGGATGCGCTCGAGGGACTCGTAGAAGGCCTCGCTCGAGTTGCCGGGGTCCATCAGGCCGAAGGGGATCCCGCGCTCGGCCAGGTGCTCAACGAGGCGCGCGCTCGCGGAGAGGAGCGAGCTCGGGAGGCCATCGAACCGCGGGCGGGCGGGGTACGGCGCGTGGATCAGGAGGACCACCGTCCCGGGCTGAGCCGGCGGGACGACTACGGGGGAGGGCCGGGCGACCTGTGTGCTCATTGTAGGCTATAGCCTACAAGCGGATGGGCGCGGCGGGGAGGTGGCTTGTAGGCAATAGCCTGTCGCGCGATAGCCTACAGGAGGGCACGCTGGCGAGGTGGCCAGCTCCAAGCGACCCCAGGCCTTCCAGACCGCCTTCGGCAAGGCCCTGCGCCGGCGGCGGGAGCGGCTCGAGGTGTCGCAGGAGGCGCTTGCCTTCACGTCCGAGATCCACCGGACCTACATCAGCGAGCTCGAGCGGGGACTGAAGAACCCTTCCCTGACCACGATCGACCGGCTCGCCGCTGCTCTCAAGACGAAGGCCAGCACGCTCATCGCCGACGCCGAGGCGGAGCTCGGCTGACGAGGTTCACTCGTCGTCTGGCTTGGGTAGCCGCGGCAACCCCGCGAAGAGCGCCTCGTCGACGATGGTGGCACGCCGCCAGAGCTGGCGGTGGACCTCGGTGAAGGCCTCGGCGATCTCCGCGTCCTCGATGGCCAGGAGGTGTCGGAGAAGGTAGCGGCCGGCGTACCCCTCGCCATCCACGGCGGCGTCACCCGGGACCGACAGGATGGACCAGCGCTCGTCCACGACGACGAAGCTCAGCCGCATGACATCGGCACGGTCGGGCAGGATCACGCGCTGTTGCAGGCGCTCGTGCCGGCCGAAGCGGTGGACCCAGTCGTAGGCCCCTGGGGCATGGTCCGGGCGGATGAAGATGATCCGGCGGAGCTCGACGCCGCGATCGAGGAGCGTGCGGTAGAGGCCGAGCAGCTCGTCGCTCGGGGAGTCGTCGTCGGTGTGCAGCAGCAGGAGGCTGCGCGTGGCTCGCCGGAAGAACCGCGCGTAGCCGGCGCCGCGAAGAGCGCCATCTCGAAGGAAGGTGAGCCTGGAGCGGCGAGCGTAGACCAGGAGCCCAGCGAGGTAGACGAGAGCGAGGTACCCGAGCGTGAACCAGGCAAGGGGTCGCTTCTCGACGCCGAGAAAGGCGAGGGCGCTCGTGGAGAGCGCGAAGATCCCGAGGGTGACCTCGACCTCCGGGAGGCTGAAGGGGAACCACCGTCGACATGGGCTTGCCGTCATCGTCCACCCCTCGAGGCCCGGGTCTCGCCGTGCGTGCGGCCGTCCATCCCGTGTTCGGCGTGGGTGGCAGGCCCGCCGAGCGCAGATGGCTCCCGGCCATGGCGCGCCGCCCTCGAAGCGAACGAGACAACGACGAAGAGCACGGCGACCACGATCACCCAGAGGGCCCACTCCTCGACCCGCGGGCTCGCGAGCGCCCGCCTCTGTCGGCGCATCTCTTCGAAGACGAGGCCCTTGTCCCGCATGGTCACCCCGTCCGCTGGACCCGCAGGTCGTCCAGCTCCTCCTGCGTCGCGCCGGCGGCGAGGAGCAGTTGCAGGTCGTGCAGCAGCACCGTCGCGTGGGCGTGGAACCAAGGCGGGATTAGGCCGAGCGTCTTGTAGGCGTCGGCCCTCAGCGATTCCGCGCGCTCGTGGCAGTGGTCGCACAGGCAGTACAGGGCCCCATCGGGGTACTCCCACGGCATCAGGCCACGCTCGTACCAGCCATGGTGGACCTGGAGGTTCACCTCGCCTGTGCCGCAGCCCTCGCACTTCCACTCGGCGCGCTCGAGTACCCGCAGCCTCACGCGCTGCCAGCGCGGATCCCTGAGCTTTTCCAGGTAGTCCTTCTGTCCCTTCGTCATCCTCGTCATGGGCCTCCTACAGTGCATTCAGGTTCAACTTGATCGACCTCGGCAAAGGGGTCCACGTCGAGGAACGTCGGGACCACCTTCCTGCGGGCCGGCAACGATGAGAGCGGGACGGGCGCGAGCGCCTGCGTCTTGCGTTTCGCGTTCACGGCGCGCGCGATCTCGCCGTATTGCTTCTTGACGCCGCGATAGGGCTCGAACGGGAGGTTCGCGTACTCCCAGCGCAGGTTCTCGATGTTGCGCTTGCAGGCGATATCGAGAAAGTAGGCTTTGAGCCCGAGGAACTCGTCCTTCTGGATGCGGACGGACACGTGGTCGCGGCCGGTGTTCGACGAGCGGCGCAGGGCGATCTGGTAGCCGGCGTAGCGCAGCGGTTCCTCGCGCAGGTCCTTGATGCGCGAGCCGCGCTTCAGGCGCAGCTCGCGGGGCCACTGCTCGCGCTCGAACCAGAGGTTCTCGCCGGGCGTCGCCAGCATCACGAAGAAGCGGCGGTGGCGGACGTACTGGACGCTCGCGATGCCGCGACTCTTGCGGCGGTAGCGCTGGAACTTGCTGAGCGAGAGCCCGTAGGCCTCGAGCAGCTTCCGGTCGGTGTCCTCGGGGGCGCGGCCAGCCGGAATGTGGCCGGTCACGTAGAAGACGTAGCCACGGTTCGCGACCTCACACGCGACGCGTTGGACGAACGCGCGGATGGACTTCACCTCGTACTGGTATGTCATTCAGCCTTCTCATCCCCACCCCTATCTCGAATGGGAGGTGTTTGGTCGTGGGCACACCTCTCCGAAGCCCGGCCTTCGAAATCGAATCCTTCTCACCGAGGAGCGAGTCTCCGAGACCATCCCGCCGCACGCTCCACCTACCTGGTAGCGCGCGCGGCGGGGGATCGATCTCGTGTCCTTCGTCCGCGTCCATGTGCGGGCGAAGGACTTCCGTTCCTCGGAACCGAACCGTTCCAAGCTCGACGCATCCGCGCGGAGCGCGACTGCGTTGCTCCCATCCATGGTGGTTGCACCATCTATGGAAGTCGCTCGGTACGAACCCAAGTTTCGCCGCGATGGAGCGCGAGGTACACCTCAAGCCACCATCGCCAGTCCGGTGTCAGGGAAGGAGCTCGTTTCACCGAGTCTCCTCCGCTCACAGCGAACAACAGCCGGGACGGGGCCAGGACTCTTTTTGGTCCTCACCCCGTCCCGACGGCCGAGTCAGTGCTGCATCTGGCTGGTCGCTTCTTTCCTCCTGGCATCGACCACGGGAACCACCCCACGGTCGCCAACGTGTCCTCCACTGCCTTGCAGAGGTTCACTCCTCGGGTTTGCGTCGCCGCTCCCGAAGACCACGCGCGGACATGGACCGCGTCGTACTCGAAGCTCGCTCCCAGTCTCGGACGTTTCGGACCGAGGTCCTACTTCCACGAGGCCGACTATTGCCCCGCACCGGGTGACCATACCCGGAGGTCCGAGACCTTCCCCGTTTAGCGTGTCGTGTCGCAACAAGGGTCACGCCCCTGGCAGACCGTTTCCCAGTCTGCGCTCGATGTGCCGAGAGGTCCCGCTTCCACGCGTTCACCTCGCCCTCCACCGCCTTGCGGGCCGGTGGGTTTCCCCAGGTAGGAGCAACAGGCTCCTGGATTCGGCGAACGGAGTCCGGGCCACAAGCGGTCCGGACCGAGACGCTCCTCTGCGAGGAGACGCTCCACATCGAGATTCTCGGGGGAAAGCACTCGTCCCCCTTGCTGCTGACCACCAATCGGACACTGGCGCATCCGACTCTCACAGTTGAGCTCTTCACGTCCGCGGTCGCCGCTCGTCGCCATCCCAGGCGGCGCACGACTTCCACGGTACCCGGCCAGGCGTCTACCGGCCGGTTCCTCCTGTCGCCAGGAGGAAGCTCCCTGCGGTGGACGAGGTTGTTATGCCGTTCGTGGAGTCCGCTGTAGCGGAAGCCACGCGCCAAGGCACCTACCCCCTCGTGCGGATTCTCACCGCTTCACGAACACGCGACCCGCGCTCTCCGACCTGGAGAGGAGCGGGCTTGTCACGGTCGCCCCGCCACGGCGGGGTCTTCGACCCATGGACTCGAACTTCGGGATTGCTCGTTCTGCATTGCAGGGCGGAACCGCGCGGAAAACCTCCTTTCAGGTTCGCGAGAGAACACCACACCCTACACGTGACTTCGAACGCATTGCTCCGAAGAGCCGTCCTCGCACTGGACGAGCCCGGTATTGGCCCAGGCATCCAGCGCTACCAGCCAAGGTTCCAGTGATCGAGGTGGTCGACCTCGATTGCCGCAGCAGGGTTCCTGGTTAGGGAGCCGCCGCGTCGAGACCTTCAGCACTGAACTTCGCTCTACGTTCTGGCTGCACGCGGTCACATTGCTGCCCGCGCCGCACCATGGAACACAGCGACATCCCCTTGCGGGGTACCCGAGGGATAGCACGGATCGAGGACCTTAGTCACGTTGGCCTCGCCGGCGGCCGCGTGTGACTAGGGTTCCGATCTCCTGTACCCTCGATCGCGAGTAGAAGGACCACACGGTTCGTCTCCCCTCCGACCGGCTGAAGCTCAATCGATCGCGGCCCGCGCCGCTCCGCTGAGCTTCAGCATGGTGCTGACGCAAACGGAAGGAGACTCATGGGTTGCAAGGACAAGGGCACCCGGATTCGTCGTGTCGTGTCGCGGTTCGAGGAAGTGGTCTGCGAGTCGAGCGAGCTCTGCGAGCTGTACGGTTCGCAAGCCCGCATGGCCGGTGCGGTCGCGAGCTTGCTCCGGCCGCACCTCGAGAACGAGCCCCAGGAGCGGTTCGTCGCCCTCCTGCTGAACGGCAAGCATCGCGTGATGGGCTTCGCCGAGGTCTCGCGAGGAACGCTCACCGCGTCCCTCGTGCACCCTCGGGAGGTGTTCGCTCCGGCGCTGCGCGAGCACGCCGCCGCGATCATCGTCGCCCACAACCACCCGAGCGGCGACCCCGAGCCCTCGCTCGAGGACATCGAGGTCACGCGACGACTGCACGAGGCCGGCAGGATCCTGGGGGTGCCGTTGCTCGACCACATCATCGTGGGCGAGGGCGGTTCCTTCACGAGCTTGCGCGAGCGTGTCGGACTGTAGATGCCAGACCTGGTCGGACGAGGCTCGAACAACGAGTCCTCGTCCGATCGGGACTCTCTTTCGAAGGTTGCTTGGTCCTCTACTCAATCCCCGAATCACCGTCGTCCTGTGCGAGCCCTGAGCTCGTCGACCTTCGCCTGGGGCGATGCGCAGGCAGTCACGGCGGCACGAGCGCGTGCGAGGGCGTCCGCGATCGGTTCCTGGACGGGAGTTCCACTGGCCACGCGGGAAAGCGCGTCGAGGAGCCGGAGCTCCTCGCCATGATCCGTCGAGAGCTTCGCCTGTGCGAGGCGGATGCACTCCTCGTACAGCCCGTAGAGCTCCGCCATCTGCTTCAGCCCCTCGACCTTGTCCAGGGCCTGTACCAGGCGGAACAGCTCGAACTTCGCCGTGTACATCGCGGCCAATGCGCGCGACTTCGCCTGGGCAAGCTCGAGCGCGCCGAAAATGGCGGGGTCGCTGGACCGAGCACGCAAGAGCTCCAGCATCCGGCCGGTGTCCTCGGCCTCCCGCGCGTGGGCGATGCGCTCCCGGTCCACCTCCTGCATCCGGTTCACCGACGAGGTGCGGTCGCGCTCCATGTGATGGAGCTCGTGAGCGAGCAGCGATGCCATCGCGGGCACGTCCGCCGGCTTCGGCCAGTTCAGGTAGATGTTGCCCGACCGCACGCTGAAGACGCCCTCGATGTCCTCGGGTAAGGGCCCATCGTCTGCCGGCATCCGATCGGAGGGCACGTAGGGCGCGACGCGCATGAGGGACCGACGCGGATCGTCGGGCGCGAGCGAGGACTCGGCCAGGTACAGCGCCGCGTTCAGCGCGCGGACCTCTTCCGGCGTCCAATCGGAATCTGCCGCCGTGACGATCTCAGGCCAGTCGGCGGGGACCTCGAGCCCGGTCCTCTGGACATGCGCCGGCTCGACGCTTCCTCCGCAGCCGGCGAGCACGACGGCGAAGGGCACGGCAGCCAGGAGTATCCGGAGCAGGGTCACGGGGATCACGCCGCTGAAGTGTACGAGGCCTTGCGTGAGCTGCTCACGGACCGGCCACCTGCTCGGGCCTGTCGCGAACGTCGATGTCCGGCTTCCCGTCTTCCTCCTCTCGTGCGCTCTTCAGCGCCCCGGCGGGTGAGCGCTGAAGAGCGCGCTCGGTACGGAGGACAACATGCAAGACGACATCGACGAGAACGAAGGGCCGGAACCAGCGCCATGTTCCACGGCGGCTGCGACCGGCCATAACCATCCACAGCCTCACCGCGCGATCGGGCAATCGATCGACGGCGAGGGCGCGTCATGCGAGCCGGCAACGGGGTCGGTTCACCCGAAGGTTCCCAAGCAGAAGGGACGCATGACGATGGCAAGGGAAGATCTCTACCAGACGGTCACCGACACGATCGTGGCCGAGCTGGAGCGAGGCGTCGCGCCGTGGATTCAGCCCTGGCGGACGCTCGATGCACGTTTCGGCGGTGGGCCGTTCAACGGCTACACCGCGCGAGGCTACCGCGGAGTCAACGTACTCCTCCTCCTCATCACCGCGATGAAGAAGGGGTACCAGGATCCGCGCTGGTTCACGTACCGCCAAGCACAGACGCTCGGCGCACAGGTCCGGCGCGGAGAGAAGAGCACGCAAGTGATCTTCTGGAAGCAGCTGAAGGTCCGGGAGAAGGCGAGCGAGACGACTGAGGACGACAGGAAGAGCATCCCGCTCCTCCGGTCCTACGCCGTCTTCAACGCCGAGCAGTGCGAGGGAATCTCCGCGCTGGCGAAGGTCGAGGAGAAGGCGCCGGAACTTCGGCACGCCGAAGTCGAAGCACTCTTCGTCCGGCACCGAGTCGATGTCCGGCATGGAGGAGGCCAGGCGTTCTTCGCGCCCGCGCTCGACTTCATCCAGATGCCGACGGTGCAGGCCTTCGAGAGCGAAGAGCACTACTGGGGCACCAAGCTCCACGAGCTCACGCACTGGACCGGCCACAAGTCACGGCTCGATCGAGAGCTCGGCAAGCGGTTCGGCACGGAAGCCTACGCCGCCGAGGAACTCGTGGCCGAAATGGGCTCCGCGTTCCTGTGTGCGCACCTCGGTATCGACGGGCGCCTTCGCCACCCCGAGTACATCGGGCACTGGCTGAAGGTCCTGAAGGACGACAAGCGTGCCGTGTTCAAGGCATCGTCACTCGCTCAGGCCGCAGCCGACTTCGTGCTGGACCGACAGGTCGAGGCCCCCGAGTCATCGGAAGCGGATCCGAGCGCCGAAGTGCGACCTTGATCGTTCGAGGGCACGCAGGTTCGAACCCCAAGGTTCCTCCCCGTTGCCCTCACCTTCGCCAGGGCCGCGGTCCGTATCGCGTTCCCTCGGCGAGTGGGGCACGATCGAACTGATCGAACGAGTCCACCAGCGTCCTTCTCGAGGGAGATCCCATGGCACGAGCGCGACGGCGACCGATGCACTACCTGGCCACCATGCTCCATGACGGCACCGTGCTCGCGGCCTACCCGATCCGCAGGCCATCGCGCCAGGCGTTCAAGCAGGACAAGCTCCATGTCGACCCGGACGGCGTCACCATCGAGTACGCCGAGTCCGGCAGCCAGCTCCGCGACGTCCAGAACGAGACGCGCACTCGCTTCCAGGACCTCATCGCTGCAAACCTGAACACCCGCCGGGCCATCCGGGCGATGGTCCTTCCCGCTCTGGCCGACCTCCAGTCGGAGGTCCACGCGTTGCGTGCCCAGCTCGACCGGATCGAGGCCACGCTCGCGGAGCAGCGCGGCGCGTGACCTGGCCGTTTCATGCGGCGGCGTGCCACTCGTGCGCGAGTGCCGCTGGCCGCTCCCGGAACGCGGCCGGGCAGCGCTCGCGGTGGCGCGCCAGCGCCGAGCGAGCTCGCTCCTCCTCGGCGCAGGTGATGTGGGTCCAGAGCCCGCGCTTCACGATGGCGACGAATACCCGCACCGGGTCGCGGGCCTTGCCGAAGCGTGCCCGGACCGCCGCGGCGAGGAAGTTCAGCACGTCCATCTCCGACTCCCGCAGCCACCTCCTGTCCACGGCTTGCCAGAACAGCGTTTCCATCCGTGCGAAGCGCTCGAGGTCCTCGCGCTGCACATTGCGGATGTCGGGTCCCAAAGGGACACCAGCTCGCGCAGTTCGCTGGTCTTCCAGATCCGAAGGAGTTCCAAGTCTTTTCACTGGGGGTGCAGAATCGATGCCGATCGGGTCCCTGCGGCGTGCAGATTCGTTCGCCCGCCAGGTGAGGTTCAGCTCGAAGTAGGAGCCGTCCCGGTTCAGCTTCCACTGGGACGAGCCCTCGTCGCGGGCGACGAGCCCTGTCGCGACGAGCGTCGCGCGCGCCGCCTTCACCGCTCGCAGGCTCACGGCGAAGACGTCGGCCACCCAGGTGGCCTTCAGCGTGCCGCGGTTCCTCACGGCTCCCGAGCCGCGCTCGAGGCTCAACCCCCGGAGGCCGTACGCGAGGAGTACCTTCGCGACGGCTGGCCGTGGGCAACGGGCCAGGAACCTGAGCCAAGGCCTCGGCACGGGGATCGGTCGGCTCCAGCTCCGGTTCGGGGACACGAGCTCCAGGAGCTCGACGGCGCAAGGCAGCGCCTCGTCGACCAGGCGCACGACGTCCCTTTCTCTCGTCACGAGCCCGGCCTTGGCGAGCCGCTTCAGGTCGGCCACGGCAACGGCCTCCGCCGTGCCCGTGAGCCTCGCGAGCTCCGCCGCGTGCACGGCCTCGCCCGCGCCCTTCGGCCTCTCCCCGCGCATGCGCGTCGCGGCCTCGCGCACCGCGAGTACCGCCACGCACGCGAAGTAGGTCCTGAGCGTCCGGTAGCGAACGAGGCCTTTGTCGTAGGCCGCGAGCGCGTTGCAGACGTGGATCGGTGTCATGGCTCGATAGCCACCGCGAATGTGCATCCTCCCTCCTTCTCGCCGAAGCGAGTTCGTTGTGAGCGACACGAACGGCGGCACCGCGATCGCGGTTGACAGGTCGCCGAGAATCGCGCTAGGGATGAGGAATCGATTGAACCCCGCGCGCCATGCGCGACCTGAAAGCGACCGCCTGTGTCGCTTTCTGTGTTTTCAGGGCCACCCTGCCCCGACATTGAGATTCACGCAAGCCGCGATCGTCGCAGGAATCAGAACGATCCTCGCAACTTGCGATGCTCCGAAGCTCGCAGGTCTGCTCCTTCGGAACACCGCGAGATCGCATGCTCCGAGTGCACGAGGTTCATGACCTCGCAAGTTCGGAACCTCCGAAACTCACGAGTTGCGAACCTACGAAGTTCTGAACTTCAGAGAGCGAGAGCGAACGCACGACGCAGCGCGTCGCGGCTGCAATCGCCTCTAGTGTGCTCCGCTGTTCCGTGGTAGTGCCAGAGGAGGAGGGACGATGCCACACGCAACACCACGATTGGACATGCACGACGGAGGGGACACGAACGCTGACGTCATCTCGGTGCCGGAGGCCTGTCGGCTGCTCCGCGTTCACCGCAACACGCTCTACCGCCTGATCCGCGACGAGAGCTTGCCGGCCTTCAAGATGACGCGCGGAGGCCGCTGGCGCTTTCGCGAGTCGGACCTGCGCGACTGGCTCGAGGACAAGCAAGCCGCGAGGCGGTCATGACGGGTCCGACCATCGTCAGCATCGTCAACCATAAGGGCGGATGCCTGAAGACCACCGTGACCGCGAACCTCGGCGCGGCTCTCGCCCGCGCCGGGAAGCGCGTCCTCGTCCTAGACCTCGACGCGCAGCAGAACCTGACCCAGAGCCTCATCGGTTCCGTGGAGCTCGTCGACGGCACGCCCACGCTCTACGACGCGTTCCTCGACGAGGCCTCGCTCGACGCGCTGATCACGAGGACGCCCCAGGAGAACCTCGAGATCGTGCCCTGCGCCGAGGACTTCGTCGGCGCGGACCTGAGTCTCGTCTCCGCGGTCGGGCGCGAGCACGTCCTGCGGACCTGCCTTACCCGGACCCGCGCGCTCGGGAGCTACGACTTCGTCCTCGCCGACTGTCCGCCGAGCATCTCGCTCGTGGTCGTGAACGCGCTCGCCGCGAGCCAGTGGTTCCTCGTGCCGTGCTCGGCCGAGTTCCTGCCCATGGTCGGCCTGACGTTACTCGGGAACTCCGTCCGCAAGCTCCAGAAGATCGCGCCCGACCTACGGCTTCTCGGCGTCGTGCTCACGCGCTACGCGAAGCACGAGCGCGTGTGCCGGCACGTCGAGAGCCTCCTCCGGCGCGAGCTCGCTGGGAACCTCTTCGAGTCCATCATCCGCGTGAACACGAAGGCGAAGTCCGCGCCCAGCGTGCGACGGACGATCTTCGAGTACGAGGACGACACCGCTGGCCGCGGCACGGTCGACTTCACACGCCTCGCGGAGGAGTTCCTCGCGCGTCTCGACGCCGCCAGCGACGTCCCGAGGGAGGAGCTCGTCGCGCATGGCTAGGGGGAGGGCGACGGAAGACGATCTCGCCTCCGGCATCCGCCGCGTCGGAGTCCTCGGAGCCGTGACCGCTCCCGAGGGGGCTCGGCGCGACAGTCCGTTCGCGGCACCACGGACGGCGACCGAGAAGCCCGCCGTCGTGGCCGGAGAGGCACCTTCCAGCGCCGAACGCATCGTGGCCGCACCCACCCCAGAGGCCATGCGCGATCTCGGCCTCCACGAGGCCGTACGGCCCTCGGTCGAGGCCCCAGCTACCACGCCCAACCGCTACACCGACCCAGTCACGGTGCCGATGACCGCGGACATGCGCACCACGGCCAACCTGCTGGCCGCCGAACTTCAGCGTCGTCGCACCGACCGGCGCGTGAGGTTCACCTCGAACACGGTGTTCCGGGTCGCCCTCGAGAGCTTCTTCGAGCACTTCGAACTGGCGCCTGGGGACCGCGCGAACACCGAGGACGAGTTCCGTCGACTCGTGCAGGCACGGTTCGGCTCCGGCCGTCGCGGCAAGCGCACTCCTTCCTGAGCGGCGCGCTCCACGATGCCCCGACCTCATCGGGGGTCGCCGTGCTTGGTCTCCATGCCTCACGCTCCGCTCGGCCGCGAGAGGTGCTCGGGCGCAAGGCTCGCGCCGGGCGGAGCCCGTCACGTCGCCTTGCAAGGCCCTTCGCCCCGATGCGGGGCGGCCTCGCCGTCGCTCTGCCTCCCCGTGTTTGTCCGCCGCGAGCGTGAGCGGACAAACACAAGGAGGCACGACATGGAGACCAAGAACAATCGCAACCGTTTCGAGAAGAGGGCATCGTTCCCGCTCGGCTCGGTGTACATCACGCGCGGCGCAAGCGCTGAGCTCTGCAAGCAGGAGGGCCCTGCGGGCGACGAGGTGGTACGCGAGGCCATCGCGCGCCACATGCGCGGCGACTGGGGCGACGTGTGCGACGCCGACTGGCAGGAGAACGACTTCTCCGTCACGAACGGCTTCCGGATCCTCTCGTCTTACCGCACGAAGGCGGGCATCAAGTTCTGGATCATCACCGAGGCCGACCGCTCGGCGACGACGATTCTTCTGCCGGAGGAGTACTGAGCATGGCGCCGACGAAGCTCATCCCTCTCCTTCAGGCGACTCCCCCGAGGATCCGGCTCGTCACGGTCGAGCAGCGCTGGACCATCGCCGAAGCGCCGCGCGTCAGCGGGCCCTACGAGGCCCGCAACGTCCTCATCCCGTACTTCGAGGGCAAGGACCGCGAGCACTTCGTGGTGCTGCACCTCGACTCGGCGCACCGTCCGATCTCCGTCGAGGTCGTCTCGGTCGGCAGCTTGAACCAGTCGATCGTCCATCCACGCGAGGTGTTCAAAGGTGCGCTGCTCGCGAACGCGCAGGCGATCATCGCCGCGCACAACCACCCTTCCGGCAACCTCGATCCCTCCGACGCAGACCGACGCGCGTTCGATCAACTGACCTCCGCTGGCGAGCTCCTCGGCATCAAGGTCCTGGACTTCCTCATCGTTTCCGGACCGCGCTTCCGCTCGCTCGTCGACCCCTCGGTCGGAGGTGAGTAGCGATCCGAATCGGTGTAGGATCGGCCTCGAGTAGAAGCGGCAAAGGTTCTCCGCTCGCCTCCCGCTGGAGCCCCGAACGCGTGCGCTGGGGGCTCCAGCGATGGTCGCTGGCAGCAAGCCAACACCTTTTCAGGAGGCAGCCATGCCTGGTCAGAAACCGAAGAAGCAGTTCCGCATGGGTCTCGTCGTCGCGTCCGTCTTCGACCAACCCACGGACAACGGCACGATCTTCAACGTCGGCATCCACAAGCTCTACAAGAACGAGGGCGACTCCGAGTGGTCCCGTTCCACGAGCTTCAATCGGGACGACCTCCCGCTCGTCGCGAAGGTCGCCGATCTCGCTTGGTGCTGGATCCACGAGACCCAGCAGAGCGAGCGCGCCGAGGCCCGCAAGGCGAAGTCGGACGTGTGAAAGTGGCTGGCTCGAGGTGAGTTCATCGCCATCGAGTCCAGTTCCTGCGTGCCAACAAGCACTCGTGCAGGTTATTCACGTGGGAGGAGAGATCCAGATTCTGGTCTCTCCTCCCCGTTCCTCAGCTCGAACCGCTTCTGCTCACTCAACGGGCTCGGCTCTGCGAATCGTCAGCGCTTGCGGGGGTACGAAGCCAGTAGTTCGAATGCCGGGTACAGGTGCTCGAACACGCGCATCGTCGTGGCCAGAATCGCACCCTCGCTCACCGCGGCATCCGCCGGCGAATAATCGACCCAGGCGCCCAGCCAGTTGCCGCGCTGATCCCGTCGGACGATGGCCAGAAGCGCATCCAGGTTCAGGTCTCGAAGGAGGATCTGCTCCTTGTCCTCGCTGTTGTCGTGAGGTTCTCGCTCCAAGTACGCGGTCGGTTCCGCGGTCCCGGCCGCGCGGAGCACTTCGACGACCCTATCGGGTTCGGCAATCACGACAGTCGAAGTATCCAAACCGAGCTTCTTGCGGAGGTAATCGCGGTCCCACTCGTTATTGCGCTGGGCGATCATGAGGCCGAAGAGAAGCTGCCTCTCATTGATCAGAACCTGAAGCTTGGTGTGGTTGAAGAACCCTTGGACGTCGTCGGCCTCCCGGTCCTTGAGCTCTTTGAAGCGTTCGTGCGACCGCCCGTACGAGAGCCATATCGCCGAAATCTGGGGGACGATACCGGGAACGAGATGCCAGCTCGATGTCGTGTTCTGCTCCTTGTGGTGCGGGTGGAGGTCCCAGCCTGCGGCGCGAATGCGCGGCATGAGCTCTTCGTGAAGCTCAAGGAACCGCTGAGTCACGGCCTTGCGCTCCAACACGACGGGACCGTCTTCGGATCTGTGCTTCGTCGGAACAAAGGCCGCGAAGTGCTCGGGCCTGAAAAACGGTCGTGAGGCGGCCTCGCGTGCCCGCGCAGCCGCTTGCTCTGACTCTCGCCTGCTCTTCTCAGCGGCAATCAGGCTCTGAATCCGAGCGCGGGCCCGGACGGCCTGCCCGTCCTCTTCTACCAGTCCCTCCGCGACCTCGGTGACCTCCGCGGCCGCGCGAAGTGCGCGCAGCCATTCGTCTGTCAGGCTGACGGAATTCGTCTCCCACTGCTCGAAGCGCTCGAGGAGCGAATCGAGCGTGGCATGACCGGGTGGCAAGTCGGCGAACACGTTGGCTTCCACGTTGGTGGAGAACCCGCCGGCGGTGAAGTTCGAGGAGCCGATGATGACGCGAGTGAACTCCGCCGCCTCGATGAGATAGACCTTCGGGTGGAAGGACGCGTCCCCAATCCAGATCCGAGCATCGCAGTGCCTGCTCAGGAGTTCCAAGCCCTCGAGCTGATGCGTCGTGAGATCTCGTCCAACTACTACGGTGGTCCGCGGTCCGTGCTCGGATGCCTCCAGGATCCGCTGCGCGGCGAATGGTGAGACGAAAGCGCTCGCGATGCGGACGCGTAGGGCACCGGCGGTTGCCTCCTGGAAGCAATGCAGTAGGTCAGCCGTCTCGAGCAATGGGGTCCACTGCGGCATTGGTGCTCTCCTGGTGCCTCTGCGGGGATGGTACCTTCCGCTCGACGGCACCTCTCTGCTGAGGCGTTCGAACCGGACCCCCTCCGGAAGCCGGGTCGCTTCCGGCAGCGGTTCGGCGCCACGCCGAGTTCCGCACCGCGCGCCGACTTCGTGAGTTCCGGTGCGGAGCAGCGGAGCTGCGCGCTCCACCTCGGCCGGCCAGCCTCCAGAACCGTCGGGGGCAAGGCGAGTCTGGCGACCCCCGACGGTTCCGGACGCAGGCCGGCAGCGACTCCTCGAGGGAGGAACTGCGCGAAGAGGGGCGCCCGGGTGCGTCGTGCTCGAGCTCGACACGCGGGCACCTCGTCGGCGGAGCTCCGAGGTCGCCCACGCGGACGCCCAGGTCCTCGACGACGAGCCGGCCATTGCGCCCGCCCGGAGTCCTCGTGCCACGTCCTGTCGACGTCGGCGTGCTCCACCGAAACACCGTCTCGGGGCATCGAACGTCGACCCCGCGCGCTCGTTCGTCTCCTGCTCGCCGGCAAACGCGCCTTGCTCGATGTCGTGCACTGCTGGCACTGTCTCTTCGAAGTTCAACTGCCTGGGGACCGGAGCCACTCGAGCGGAGGGCTCGGCAACCGCCCGCGCCAGCCTTCGGCCGTCACGTGCGCTTGCTCTGCTCGCCCGCTGCTCAGGATGCTCCGGTCGCCCGGCATCGGTTCCTTCCTCCCGTCGAAGTTGACATCCGGTCGCCCGTGAGATGTCAACCTTCAACAAGAGGAGAAACCTATGAACAACGAGAGACAGAAACCGGTGCACGAGATTCGCGTAGGGCTTGTTCGCGCGAGCATCTGGGAGAACAAGAGCGAGTTCGGGGTCCGCCACAACGTGACCATCGAGCGGCTCTACTCGGTGAAGCTCGACGACAACCGTCGACAGTGGAAGAGCACGAGCTCCTTCGGACGGGACGACCTTCTGGTCGCTGCCAAGGTGCTGGACCTGGCGCACACGTGGATCCACTCGAAGCCGAACGAGAACGCTGAAGAGCAAGCCGCGTGACGTTCGCTGGAGCGCTCCGCGAGGGGCGCTCCTTTTCGCGCAGTAGGAGAGGGGAGAGGACGCGCTCCGCGCGCTCGAGGAGACGGAGGAACGAGGCTCGGCGAAGGGAATCGGCCGCGCGCCCGTCGGGGTCGGGCTCGTGTGGTTCAGCTCGCGTCGCCTCGGCCCGTCCCTCCATCGCGCGAGCGGCCATCCGCCACGGCTCGGTGAGCGGATGGCCGCTCTTCGATGGAGGAACGAAAGATGCCGAGGACGACACGAGACGATGAACCACCAGTAGAGCCACCACCAACCAGGGCCTCGGCCGAGCTCGCCGAAGCCACCATCCCATCCCTGCCGGCGCAGGACGCCGCTCGCGCAGGAAGCGCTGAACGCCCACTCGTCCACTGCACCGAAGCCGAGCTCCTCGGTGTCATGGCCCTACAAGAGCTCGACGCCGACGCGGCGCGGGACGCCTGGAGTGAGCTCTACAGCCGGCATTCCCGCTACGTCGCCAAGGTCGCATCGCGAGCACTCGGAGAGCGCGCACGCGATGCCGACGCCGTGGCCGACTTCGTGCACGACGCCTTCCACAGCGTGTTCGACTGGGCAGGTCGACAGCCGAAGGAGGTCGACATCGCGGGACGATTCGAGGCTCCCGACCGCGACGTGGTCCGCAGCAAGGTGCTCGCGTTCCTGGCGACCGTCACGCGGCGCCTGGTCGCGCACTCCTTCGAGGGACGCTATCGCGCACCGCGCGAGCTCCTCACCGACGGACTCGACGAGATGACCGCCGGCACCGACGAGGACGCCGAGCCACCACCAACGACCGAACACTCGCGGCTCGACGACGTCCTCGAGCTCCTCAGCTCCGACGAGGCCGAGGCCCTGCGCGTGAGCCTTCCCTGGTACCAGCCCGAGACCGGCGAGTTCGCGTTCCCTCGAGGCGAAGCAGCTCGAGTTGCAGCATCGCTCGGCATCACACCCGAGGCTCTTCGCCAGCGCCGATGCCGTTCGCTGAAGCGTCTCCAGTCCTTGCTCGGCAATCGGTGACCCCCGGACGTTCGAGCTCGGCGGTGCCGGGTGGTTGCAGCGGACCGCCGCTTGGAAGGAAGGAGAGCTTCCTCGCGAAGGGGTCCCTGTCTCTGTCGTGCTTCGTTTCCATGCATCAGTCCACGGGCGCGAAGGCGGAGGAGGCCGCAACGCTGCGCGCCGCGAGTACGCGTCACTTGCCTTGCTCTTGGCCTCCACCGAACGCCTTCGCTCGCGCCCGTGGCCTTCGTGCCTCCCGGTTTCGTTTCGCCACGGCGGGCGAACGAAACGAAACCAGGAGGCAAACATGGAAACGAAGCTCGACAACAACAAGCGGAACCCCTTCGCGAGGAAGCTCTCCTTCCCACTCGGGGAGGTCCGCATCACCGACGGAGCCGAGCGCAAGCTCGACCCCTACGACGTGGTCACCGGCATCACGCGCCACGCGCGAGGTGACTGGGGCGACCTCGACGACCACGACTGGCAGCAGAACGACAACGCGTACGAGCACGGAGGACGGCTGTTCTCCAGGTTCATCGCGAAGTGCGGCAAGGCGTTCTGGGTCATCACCGAATGCGACCGCTCGGCAACGACGGTGCTCTTGCCGGAGGAGTACTAGCCATGAGCGAGAAGAGGCTCAGGAACTACACCGTCGACGTGCGCGAGACGCGCGTCTTCTGGGACACCATCGAAGTCCAGGCATCGAGCGCAGAGGAAGCCTGCGAGCTGGCCGTGGAGGAGTTCCGGTGTTCGTGGACGGACTCAGTGGAACTCGACATGGCGGCGACAGTCCGCTCAGTGAGGGAGCCATGAGGTTCATCGACCGATTCCTCGAAGGCGTCCTCGAAGAGCTGCACGGCCGGTTCGACGGCCTGCCGCTCGAACGCATCCGCCGGGAAGCGCGGGAGCTGCTCGAAGCCGAGTTGCTCGACCTCGACGCGGCCCTGGAGCTGTTCCTGGAACGGCTCGGCTTGTGCCGCCTATGCGGCAACGCCTGGCCGACCTGGGACATGGAGGAACGGGAGGGCCCGGAGGGGCCCTCCTTCGTCTGTGGGTCGTGCTCAGGAGGTGCGCCATGAACGGACAGCCGCCACCACGACGCACGTCCTGGCCCTGGCAGGACATGCCCCGGCCCGAGGCGAAGCTCGCCGACCACGCCGACCGCGAGCGCCTCTACCAGGCGGACCCGAACTTCGGCTCGGTCGTCTCCTACCCGGCCCGCTGCCCGGCCTGGGGCAAGAGCAGCTACCGCGGGAACTGCGACGGGACCCTCTTCAAGGAGCTGCTGCTGCGCTACCGACCGAAGACCGTGGCCGACCCGATGATGGGTTCCGGGACCACAGGCGACGTCGTCCGCGGCATGAACCGCCACCTCGGAACCTGCATCGAGTTCTTCGGCGCCGACCTCCGGACCGGCTTCGACCTGGAGCGCGACCCGCTCCCCGGACCCTTCGAGTTCATCTGGCTGCACCCGCCCTACTGGGACATCGTCCGCTACTCCCAGGCGGACCCCCGCGACCTGAGCCAGACCGCCGAGTGGCCGGACTTCTGCATGCGCCTCTCGGCCTGCCTGCTCCGCTGCGCCGGAGCGCTCACCCCCGGAGGCCACCTTGCCGTGCTCGTCGGCGACATCCGCAAACGTGGCCGCTACTACTCGATGGCCGCCGAGCTTCTCTCGCACCGCGGAGCCTTCGGAGAACTGCGCGCCATCCTCATCAAGGAGCAACACCGCTGCACCTCTGACCGGAAGACCTACGCGCCCTTCGTCGACCCGCCCATCCGTCACGAGTACTGCCTGCTCTTCCGCCGGCCGAGCGCCTGACCTGGGCGCCGGCCCCGCTTCCTGACCCCAGGACCGAGCCTGGCCCGGCCACCTGCGCCCACCTTCCACCCCACCCGCCGCCCTGAACGCCGGAGGTGTCACTTCCGTGACCCCCCCGGACCCCCCGACCCGCCCGCCACCCACCCCGCTGGCCTTCCCGCCCACCACCCCAGGCCAGCGCTCCCCCCCAACCTTGCCCACCTCCCACCCCCCGAATGCGACCGCGCGTAAGATCTGCGCCGACCACAGCATGGCGAAGTTGGGGGAGAGCTTGGCGGGCCGGGACCTCGAGATCCTCGAGGTGCTCTCGCGTCGGGTCCGGATGCTCTCCCTGGACCAGGTGGCCCGGACGTGGTGGGGCTCGACGCGCAATGCGACGACCAACGCCACGCGTCGTCTCGCGGTCCTCGAGCGCCGCGGCCTCCTGCGCCGGATGCCGGCGATGGTCCACGAGCTCCCTGGCCTCGAGGAGCCGCTCCTCACCTGGCGGCCGGGTGACCGGACACCGGACTTGCCGGCCATCGCCTACCGGCTCGAGCGGCGCTGGAGCTCGCCGCTGCGGCCGGTCGTGCTCGTCGCGGCGACCCGCGAGGTGGGCTCGTGGCTCGGTGGGGGCGGTGGGCGGAAGCCACGCGAGAGCGAGCTCTCCCACGACCTCGGCCTGGCCGCGCTCTACCTCCGGTTCCGCGGGCGGGAGCCGGGGCGCGCCGCCTCCTGGGTGCCCGAGGACCTCTTCGACCCGGGCGAGCTCGAGGGCTTCGTTCCCGACGCCGTCGTCCGCGAGGAGGACCGGCTGACCCTGATCGAGTTCGCGGGCACCTACAAGAAGGAGCGGCTCCAGAAACTCCACGCCTCCTGCGAGCGGACCTCGCTTCCCTACGAGCTCTGGTGATGACGCCGCGCGACGAGCAGATCCTGCGCCACGTCGCGCGTCATCGACTGACCATCCGGCCGGTCCTGCAGAAGCTCTTCTTCAAGAGCGCCGACGCCGCCGGCAACGTGGTGGCTCGGCTGCTCAAGGCCGGGCTGCTCGAGTCGTCGAAGTTCCCCGACGGCTTCAGCTACTACCAGCTCACCGAGGAGGGCGCGAAGGCGATCGGCCTCACCGACGTGCCGCGCGCATCCGACGCGCACGCCGTCCACGCTGCGCTCGCGTCGCTGTGGTTCTGCTCGATGGACGAGGGGCCGCGGCTCCTGCTCACGGCGGCCGAAGAGCAGGAGCTCCTCGGCGTGAACGCGCCTGGCGCGATGCACTGCATCCAGCCCGCCGGCGAGTGGTCGGTGCTGCACGAGCTCTACGTGCCCGGCCCCGGCACGAGCGAAGAGAACGTGCTCGACCGCCTGAAGAAACGCATCGACGAACGCCGGAAAGACCCTCTCTTGCGAGATTGGATCGCCAGTCGCAACCTGGGTTTCGCAGTGCTCGTCGAACAAGAAGATCGACGAGCGACGCTGAAGAATCGGATCGGCAAAGCGGAACTGCGCCGCTTCACGTCGATCGCGGTCGAGCTCGCCCCTGGACCCGCGACCCTGCGCGCCTTCCTCCATGATCGAAACGGACGAAGCAACGGAACTTGAGCGGCTTCAGGCCAAGAAGCTCGCCGACGCGAGGCACGCACTGCGCGCCTACGAGGAGGCGTGGGAAGCGTACCTGCACGCGCGCGAGCAGCATGGTGACCGACTGAAGGAGCACGCGGCGCGAGTCGCCGCCTTCGCGGAGCAGAAGAAGCTCTACGACGCGTTCCTCGCGCGCCTCGAGAACCGACGCCGCAGGGCCGGCGACATCGTCCGTGTCCACCTGCGCGTCGATGCACGCTTCGTCGAGGATCTTGCGGCCATCCTGCGCCAGCACCTCGACCCGTGGGTCCAGGTGCACTCCGCATCGCGGCAGACGATCGTGCTCCCGCGCAAGCGCGGCACGGCCATCGCTTTCGATCCGAAGCCGGTCCCACAACGAGGGCTTCGCCGCGGGCTCGGAGGCTGGCTGCTGCGTCTCGTCCCGCGGCACAACAGGTTCCTCTACACGTACCGCGTCACGTACACGCGGGGTCAGCGCGTACGCGACGAGGCTGGGCTCGCGGAGGCGGTCGCCTACTTCGTTGCGGAGCGGGCCAACGCGTCGCTCGCCGCGGCCACTCCGAAGGAAGAGGCTCCGCTCTTCGTGCCGGGCTGGATCCCGATTCCGCCCGAGGTGTTCGCGGCGCTGCTCCAGCGCGTTCTCGCTCCGCGGGGCACGGAGGAGGGCGCTCTCGAGTCGAACAACCCCGACGAGACCACCGAGACGCTCGCGAGGGACCCGAGCCTGCGCCTGCACCTCGAGCTCGCGCCGGCGCGCGAGATCCTGAGGATCGTGAACGAGGAGCTCTTCCCGAGGTTCGTCGACCGCGTTCCGCTCATGGCGCGCCACGACGTCGCGCCACCCGTCGATCCAGGTCCGCCGCCTGCCGAGCCGGAACCGCCGCGGCTCGTGCCGAACACGACACGTCTGTGGGAAGAGCTTCCGTGGGAGGCGCACTTCGAGCGACTCAAGGTCGGTGCGGAGAGCGCCCCGTCGCAGCACCTCCTGCTCGGCTACGAGCCGGTGACGGCCGACCCGATCTTGCTGTCGCGTCCGCTGCTCCACGCGCATGCGCACGTCGTCGGCGCGACGCAGACCGGGAAGACGAGCGCCGCCCTCATCCCGTTGGTGACGCAGCTCATCCGCGGCTCCGACGAGCCTCCGCGCCTGGGCGAGCAACTCGGGCCCCCTCCGCCCATCCTGATCATCGACCTCAAGGGCGACTTCGCGCTGTTCCACACCGCGCGGCTCGAGGCGAAGCGCCGCGGCCGGCGGTTCCACTACTTCACGACGCACCCCGAGAAGGACAGCCACGTCTTCGACGTCTTCGGGAGCCTCGCCTCGCTCATCCCGACGCCGGCGGACCTCGGCGGCTTCTTCGCGCAGGCCTTCGACGTCTTCCACGGGCCTGGCTACGGCCACGGCTACTACTCGAAGGAGAACCGCGAGGCCATGGTGCGTGCCGTCGACGAGGCCCGCGAGCAGTCCGGGCGAGCGCCGACGCTCGAGACCTTCGGCGAGGCGCTGAAGACGACCGCGTCGAAGAAGACCGGACACGATGCACGCGAAGCGCAAGCCACGCTCGCGCCGCTCGTCCGCCCGGAGCTCGCAGCGCGGCTCGAGCGTCGCGAAGGTCTGGACCCAGCGCGTGTGATCCACATGCCGACGGCGATCGAGGAACGCGAGGTCCTCTACTTCTGGGTCCCCGTCCTGCGCAGCACGGCCGGCCTCGACATCGCGCGCCTCGCGCTCTACTCGTTCATGCACGCCGTCGCCGAGCGCAACTACACGCGCGGTGAGCGGCGCGCCTACGCGATCATCGACGAGTTCCAGGAGGTCGCGTCGTTCAACATCGGACGCCTGCTCACGTTCTCGGCCGGCGTCGGCCTCTCGATGGTGATGGCGAACCAGTCCGTGCAGAACCTCAAGGTCGGCAGCACGGACATCCGCGATCACGTCACGACGAACGCGAACCTGCGTCTCTTCTTCAGCGTCGCGAACGGCGACGACATCGAGGAGCTCCAGAAGCTCTCCGGCGAGAAGACCGTGTGGTCCCAGAGCCGTCAACGAGCCCGTGGAGGCTCGCGCTCCACGCTCACGACGACCACGGACACCGACACCTTCAGCGAGTCGAAAGGCAAAAACTGGGGCGAGTTCTTCAGCAAGATGTGGGGGCACAGCTCGGGAACGGGCAGCACTCCGCAGGGCGGCACGTCGAACAGCAGCTCTCAGGAGAGCCAGTCGGAAGGCAAGAGCACCGGTGAGAGCAGTCAGAAAGGCGAGGCGCACGGCACCGCGAAGGCCCGCGGCACCACGGAGTCGAGGGACTGGCGGGTGAGCTTGGGGCGTAGCGAGACCGTCCGCCCGGGCCTCGACGCGAACGACATCCTCGACGCGAGCCTCGTCGACCGGGCCTGCCTCGTGCACTCCAAGCGCGACGCCGGCAAGACGCTCCTCGGCGGCCGGCCGCGGCCGATCCGCTGTCTCTACAGCATGGACAACGAGGAGTACGGCGCACGCCGTCGAACTGTCTGGCCGCCGGCACCCGTGCCGCCGCCTGCTCCTCCGAGTGAGCCGGTCCGGAACGCGCCGCCGCCGCCACCCCCGGCACCGAAGCCGGCCGCGAGCGAGCCCGAGAAGCCGCCCAAGGAACACCCCAAGCGCCGTGAGCGCGGGGTGATGCTTCAGACGTTCTTCGACCAACACGCACCGCCACCCCCGAGAGAGGAGTCCCCATGACCGAGGTCGATCCCACCAAGCCACAGGAGTCCGCGTTCCACGGCCACAGCGTCCCGCTCGTGCAGGCGAAGCCGGCGCACCAGGCGCTCTTCCCGTACTTCCTGGTCGCCCTCGGCACGCTGCTCGTCGTCGGTGTTGCCGGGTACTGGTGGATGAACTCGCCGATGCGCGCGGAGAGCGAGGCGAAGAAGCTCGACTACGCGCTCGAGCAGCAGAGGAAGTCCTTCGAGCTGGCGCTGGAGAAGGAGCGGCAAGCGGCCGAAGTGGAGAAGGAGCGGATCCGGCGCGAGGCTGAGAAGGCTCTCGAGGAAGAGCGCCGCGCCCAGCACAAGGCCGAGTACGCCAAGCTCGCTCAGGTCGTCGAGCAGGCGCAGAAGCAGCTCGACGCGTTCGAGGCGGCACGCCGCGAGCGGGACGAGCTCCTCGCCACGGCCGGGCGCGAGATCGCGGCGCGCGACGAGCTGCTCACGAAGTACGAGGTCATCGAGCGCCAGCACCCGGCACCGCAGTTCGAGACCGGCGCCGTTCGCACGCTCCTCGCGACCGCGGCAACACGAAGCGCCACGCTCGCCCTGCAGGACGGCGTCGCAGCAGCTCCCTCGCCCGAACTCGAGCAGAGCGTCAACACCGCCCTGGCCGAGGCGACCGCGGCCCTGAAGAGCCAGACGGCGTCGACCCAAGCCATGCGGGCGCTCGCCGCGGAAGCCGTCGAAGACGAGGTGCCTGCCGCCGACGTGGACATCCAGGAAGCGCTCGCGCGCCGAGTCCAGCGCGCCGAGCAGGAGCGACAGAAGGCCCTCGCCGAGGCCGAGGAGCGCGGCCGGCAGGAGGCCGAGCGGCAGATCCGCGACATCGCCGCCCGCGAGGTCGACGAGAACACGAAGATCGAGGTCGACGCCGCCACGCGCGCCTTTGACCAGCAGCAGGAGACGATCAAGCGTCTCCACGACCAGCGCGAGGCCGCGCAGAAGGCCAAGGACGAGGAGCTGGTGCGGATCATCAATGCCCAGCTTGAGAAGGAGATCGCCGAGCTCCGCGGCCAGGCCGGCCTCGCCGAAGCCGAAGTCAAGGTGGCTGAGGCCGCCGCCACCGCGAAGAAGACCGAGAAGGAGCTCGAGGCCGAGCGCATCGCCGCGGAGACCGAGAAGAACCGGCTCCGCGAGAAGGCGAAGTCACGCGAGGTCGCGACCGCGCTCGCGCCCTTCGTTGGCAAGGGCTACTGGCAACCCGGCCGCGCGCAGCCCGACCGGGACGCCGCGGGGATCTCGCTGACGGCCATCAAGGCCGAGGGTGCTCTCGACCCAAGCCCCACGGGCATGCGCCAGCTCTATCACATCGGCGCCAACCCGAAGAACGACCGCCCCGGCGGCTGGTCCAAGGATGACCGCATGGTCGGCAAGCCCCTCGAGGCCTGGCTCAAGAACAAGCCCGGCGCGCGCGACACCGCTCGCAAGGCGCAGGACCTCCTCCTCGAGCTCGGCGACGTGCTCGTCGAGGTCGGCCTGCTCTCGCCCTGACGCCGGCGGGGCTGGTGCAGCGTCGCGATCCGTGCGATCGTCGGCGGATGCGTGAGTACTCGATCTGGCGTCGCTACTGGTTCCTCTGCGGCATGAGCGTCCCGCTCATCCTCAGGGTCCTGGGCATCCTGTAGCGGCGCGCCGAAATGAAAAGAGCCACCCCGAAGGGGATGGCTCAGGTGCTACTGGAGCACGATGACCTTTCCGATGTCGATCAGCCTCAGGAGAAGAGCTCCAGCCATGCCGCCGAGGATGAACTCCAGCACCGCGAAGGATGGTGGTGGCTCGTTCTCGTCGTCACGCGTGAAGATCACCCGTTGGGCATTGATGACGACACCGTGGGATCTTCCATAACGGCGCCAGTTTCTACGTCTGCTCATGTTGTCCTCCTTGATCAAGGTTTAAGTCAGCAAGCAGCCCCGAAGGACGGCACGCTCACTCGGACACCACGGGCACGAGGTCGACAGGCTTCGTTGTGGAACCGCAGGTTGGGACCCCTGTGCGGAGAGGGGAGAGTTGCTCGAAAGAGCAGAATGCCCAGATCCTACCCGCCCCCGGGGGATCCGTCACCGCCTGCTCCGCGCCCTGCCTCCTGGCACGCCGCGTGTTACAGGGCTGGCACGAGATCGATTCTCCCCAGGTCCAGCTTGCGGGGAGACGTCCGTCGCAGGGCCCCTGGCGGGGGTGCCGGCTGAAAGGCGCTCACATCCTGGTCATGCGGGGCGTACCCCCCGTCCGATAGTCGGTGTTCCGGGATGGCCTTGCGGGCACGGCCCCGATCCGTCTACAGTCCAGGCTCATGCGCAGGCTCTCGACCCCCATCGCGATTCTCATGGCGCTCCTCGTGGTGCTGTGGCAATCGCTCTGCCTCTGCCACGGGGGCGGCGGTGAGGGTGGGCACACCCATGGTGGTTCGAGGCACGCGGTGGTCCAGCACCACCACGACGACGATGCCGATGCGACGCATGACCACGCCGATGGCGACCACGAAGAAGAGCCCTCGAGGCCCTGTGACGACCATGGCGATGGCTGCGACTGTACGAAACTCCTGACCGTTGCCCAGAAGGGGGCGGACTCAGGGAAGGCCGGAGGTTCGGCCTTCGAAGTGCCGGTCGCCTGGGTCTCGCACTCCTTCGTGCGGGTCTCGATGCCTGTGCGCGTCGGGCGGCCTGGTGTGCCTCGGGAGGGGCTGCCACCGCCACCCATCCTCGCCCTGCACTGTCAGCTCCTGATCTAGGGAGCGTTTCTCCGAGCGACCCCACCGGGGCGTGACCATCGGGCCTTCGTGCCCGCGTTGGCGCACCGGTCCAAGGGTCGCTCGTTCGTTGCTGTTCGCGCCCAGGCACCCGGGTCTCAAGACCCGAGGCAAGCCGGGGACCTCGAAGTCAACCCGCTGGAGAAACGCTCATGAACTCTCGTCTCGTCATAGGTCTTGGATCCATCTCACTCCTCTCCGCGCTCGGCGCGGTAGTCGCCCTGCCTGCCCTTGCCCACGAAGGCCACGGCAAGGTCGAAACCCAGGGCTTCGACATCAACGCCCCGCGTGTCGTGACTCCCGAGGCGGCGGCGCTCATCGGACTCCAGACGGTGGAGGTCGATTTCGGCGAGGTCGTCGATGTGCTGCGTGTGACTGGCATCGTGCGGACGCAGCCCGACCGCGCGCGCGTGCTCGCCCCCCGCATCGGGGGTTCGATCGTGAGCCTTCGGGGGCGCGTCGGCGACCGAGTCGCCAAAGGGGACGCCCTGGTCGAGGTCGCGTCGCCAGAGTACCTCGCACTGCGGGCCGAACTCGTGCAGGTCGAGGGGCAGATCCGTCTGCTCCAAGTCGATGGCGAGTCGAGCCGGGAGCGCGCCGCCCAAGCCGAAGTCGAGCTCGGGCGCGTCGAGGAGAACCAAGGCGCGGTCGCCGCGAACCTCTTGAGCGAAAAACGACGTGCGGCCATCGGTGCTCGGGCGGAGGCGCAGCAGAAGGCGATCGAGCTCGAGAGTGTGCGCGCAGGTCTCGACGCGAAGCGCAAGCAGATCGACATCCTCGAGCAGGGCGACACGAGCGAATCCCGCGAGCGCGGAATCCTCACGCTCTTCGCCGACATCGACGGAGTCGTCACCGATCGCGTTGGTGTCGTCGGACAGGGAGTCGATGCAGGGATGTCGATTCTCCAGGTCGCCGACCACTCGATCGTGCAGGTCGAGGGGGAACTGCCGGAGTCGATGCTCGCGCGCCTCGATCCCACTGCCGCGTACTCGGTCCGTCTGCGGACCGACGTCGATGGAGAGGTCGTAGCCACAGGCACGGTGCGCTACCTCAGTCCGATCGTTGACGACGTAAAGCGCACGGCACGCCTCGTCATCGATGCGGAGAATCCCGCCGGCATCCTTCGCGCGGGCATGTACGTCGATGCCTCGATCGTGCTCCGCGAAGAGAAGTCCGCGGTGGTGGTTCCGCGGGGGGCCATCCTCTCCGACGGCTCGGTGAGCTTCGTCTTCGTCAAAGAGAAGGACGCGTTCGTCAAGAAGGACATCCATCCGGGTGTCGGAGACGATCGCGTGGTCGAAGTCCTGGAGGGGCTGGCTCCCGGTGACGTGGTCGTGGCTCACGGCGCGTACAGCGTGATGCGCGTTCGGCCGGAGCCCGCGTCTGCTGCCGCTGCCTCACCGACCGCAGATGCCAAGCCGGCTCAGCCCGAGCCGGAGCACGGCTCGGACGGTCACAAGCACTGATCGCGAAGGACTTCCATGCTGAACGCGATCATCCGCCTGTCCCTCTCGCATCGAGCGCTCGTCCTCGTGGGAGCCGTGCTGCTCATGGCGTACGGCGTCTATACCGCCGCCACGTTGCCGACCGACGTCCTGCCGAACCTCAATCGTCCGGTCGTCGTCGTGTTCGCCGAGGCACCGGGGCTCGCTCCCGAGGAGGTCGAGACCCAGGTCGCATTCCCCATAGAGACGGCCGTGAACGGGTCACCCGGTGTCGACCGCGTGCGAAGCGTTTCAGGACTCGGGTTGGCGATCGTCTACGTCGAGTTCGACTGGAAGGAGGACGTCCGCGTCGCGCGACAGACGGTGCAGGAGCGACTGGCCCAGGCCAGCGAGAAGTTGCCTCCGGACGTCGTGCCCGTCATGGGCCCGATCAGCAGCATCATGGGCGAGATCATGCTCATCGGCATGCAGAGCAAGACTCTGCCGCCGATGGAAACGCGGAGCCTCGCGGACTGGGTCGTGCGGCCCGCACTGCTCTCCATCCCGGGAGTTGCTCAGGTGACGGTGATGGGTGGCGACCTGAAGCAATTCCAAGTCAAGGCCGATCCGGACAAGCTCCGCCTTTACGGACTCTCCGTGGAAGACCTGGAGAGGGCTGTCGGCGCCTCGAACAAGAACACCGGTGGCGGGTTCATCGTAGCCTCGAGCCAAGAGCTCGTCGTCCGCAACATCGGCCGCGTGCGGAGTGTCGAGGACATCGAGAGCTCGCTCGTCGCGAACCGCGTCGGCAGTGACGGTCGCGGTAGTCGCCCCGTACTCGTGAAGGACGTCGCGCGAGTTGTCGAGGCCGGAGCAGTCATAAAGCGCGGCGACGGCTCCATGAACGGCGCCCCTGCCGTAATCATGGCGATCCAGAAGCAGCCATCCGCCGATACGCGGGAGCTCACAGAGCGGATCGACGACGAGCTCGAAGCCCTGCGTCCCACGCTGCCCGAAGGGCTGGTGCTGAACGCAGAGCTCTTCCGGCAGTCCCATTTCATCCAGCAGGCGGTCGACAACGTCCTCGAGGCACTGCGGGACGGGAGCATCTTCGTCGTCCTGATCCTGATCCTCTTCCTCCAGAACTTCCGGACGACGTTCATCACGCTGACTGCCATCCCGCTGAGCATCCTAGCGACGGCCTTGGTCTTCGCGGCGTTCGGCATGAGCGTCAACACGATGACCCTCGGCGGCATCGCCGTGGCCATCGGTGAACTCGTCGACGACGCGATCGTCGACGTCGAGAACGTCTACCGACGTCTGCGCGAAAACCGCCATAGCGCATCGCCGAGGCCCGTCTTCGACGTCGTGTTCCAAGCGTCGAGCGAGATCCGCAACGCGATCGTGGTGGGAACGATCGTGGTCTTGCTCGTGTTCATTCCGCTGTTCGCGCTGTCCGGTATCGAAGGCCGGCTGTTCCGCCCGCTGGCGATCGCCTACATCGTGAGCATCCTCGCGTCGCTCGTGGTCTCGCTCACCGTGACCCCGGCGTTGTGCTCACTGATCCTTCCGCGCATGAAGCGCATGGAAGAGGAGAAGGACGGTCCGGTCTTGCGCTTCTTCAAGCGCGCCGCACAAAAGGCCTACGAGGTGACCCTGCCCCATCCCAAGCAGGTGTTGGCCGTCTGCGGGGTGTTGGTCCTGCTGGGTGTCTTCCTCGTGACCAGACTCGGCGTGGAGTTTCTCCCGCCTTTCAACGAAGGCACGGCGACGATCAACGTGCTCTCCGACCCCGGTGTGTCGCTGAAGCAGTCCGACGAGTACGGGCGCACCGCGGAGTCGCTGATGCTCGCCGTTCCGGAGGTGAAGAGCACCGGTCGACGGACCGGCCGCGCCGAGCAGGATGAGCACGCCGAGGGTGTTCATTACTCCGAGATCGATGTCGACTTCTGGACCGAAGAGGATCTCGAAGGGGCTGCAGCACACTTGCCGTCGGGATCCCGCGTCCCCCCGAAAGAGCTGCGCGAACGCGCGGCCGTCTTCGCCGACATCCAATCGAGACTGGAGTCACTGCCGGGCGTCGTCACCTCCATCGGCCAGCCGATCAGCCACCGCATCGACCACCTTCTCAGCGGCGTGCGCGCGCAGGTCGTCGTGAAAATCTCGGGTGACGACCTAGGACGCCTGCGCTCGCTCGCCGAGCAGGCGCAGGGTGCGATGCGAGGCATACCCGGCGTCGTCGACTTGCAGGTCGAGCAGCAGGTACTCGTGCCGCAGGTTCACCTGCGCGTGAAGCGCGAAGCCGCGGCGCGCGTCGGCTTCGACCCATCGAGCCTGACGGACACGCTCGAAGCAGTCATGAAGGGCAAGGTCGTCAGCCAGGTCCTCGACGGACTGCGCTCCTACGACCTCGTGCTCATGCTCGACGAGCGTTGGACACAGGATCTCGCCCGCCTGGGTGACGTCCGACTGCTGTCACCCACGGGTGCGATCGTCCTTCTGTCCGACGTGGCCGACATCGTCGAGCAATTCGGCCCCAACCAGATCCTGCGCGAGAACCTGCGCCGCCGCATCGTCGTCCAGGCGAACGTCCGTGGCCGAGACCTCGGCGGCACGGTCGACGAGATCTCGCGCAGCATCGCGATGGACGTCCAGATGCCCCAAGGCTACGCGCTCACGATCGGTGGGCAGTTCGAGAGCCAACGCGAGGCGACCAGGGTGCTCACGATCCTCGGGCTGGGCAGCCTCGTGGCGATGTTCTTCGTGCTGTTCAGCGCGTACCGCTCGGCCACCGTGGCATCGCAGATCATGCTCAACATCCCGTTCGCCTTCATCGGCAGCGTGGGGAGCCTGTACCTGACCGGGACGGATTTCAGCGTGGCGAGCCTCGTGGGCTTCATCAGCCTCACCGGTATCGCGACGCGCAACGGCGTCCTGATGATCAGCCACTACATCCACCTGATCACCGAGGAAGGCATGAGCTTCGGCCGCGAACTCGTGATCCGCGGCAGCCAGGAGCGCGTCGCACCTGTCCTCATGACGGCGTTCACGTCGTCGCTCGCGTTGATCCCCCTGGCGCTGTCGGAAGGAGAGCCTGGCCGCGAGATCCTGCACCCGGTCGCGCTCGTGGTCCTCGGCGGCCTGCTCACGAGCACGGCGCTCGATTTCTTCGTCACGCCAACGGTGTTCCTGCACTTCGGCCGGAAAGCGGCCGAACGACTGGCCGAGTTGCATCGCAGTGAGCGCCGCGAGGTTCAGTCGCAGTCCAGTTCCGCAGTGGCCATCGACGGCCAGTCCGCAACCCACACCGTGGGTTCTGACGGTCGAGTCGCGGCGGAGGTCCAACCCAACCCAGTCGAAGGAGAAGCCAAATGAAGTCCTGCTGCAAGTCTGCTGAAGTCGACGCCGGTGCGAGAAAGCGCTCGCCCCTGCTCTGGATCCTCGGAGTCGTCGCCGTCGTGATCGTCGGTGTCCTGGTCGCCGGGGGCGCCTCGGCGCAGGACGGGCATGGCCATGACCACGACGGACAGAAGTCCGAGAAAGGCACGCCCACGGACTACGCCGGTGCGGTCCGCGCGATCGACGCGCGCATGAAGAACATCGCGCGTCTCATCGAAACGAAGAAGCTCGATGCCGTCCACGCCGAGGCGGAAGTCATCCGAGACGTCGCGAAGTCGGTCGCACAGCTCGCGCTGAAGGCCGATTCCGGCGTGCCCAAGGAGGCCGTCAAGGAGATCAACCTGGCGGCCAAGGCGCTGGCCGACAAGTTCGAGCCGATCGACGCGGCCGGCGACTCGGGCAATCTCGAGGCGACGAAGAAGGTCTACCAGGAGATGCTCACGCTCCAGGCGACCCTCCAGAAGTACGTGCCGGCCGTCTACCAATGCCCGATGAAGTGCGAGGGCGAGAAGACCTATCCCAAGCCGGGCGACTGTCCCGTCTGCAAGATGCACTTGAAGAAGCTCTCCTCCGATGCCTTCACGGTCGAGGTCAAGCCCAGCGAGGCCCTACAGGTCGGTAAGCCCGCGAGCCTGACTTTGTCCGTCCGAGACCCGAGTGGTCAGCCGGCGAAGCAGTTCGAGAAGGTGCACGAGATGTTCATGCACGTGCTCGCCGTTTCGAAGGACCTGTCGTGGTTCGCGCACGAACATCCTGAGATGCAGAAGGACGGCACGTTCAAGCTGTCGCTCACCTTCCCGAGCGCAGGTGAGTACGTCCTCTACCACGACTTCACTCCTCCGGCGGTGGGGCAGCAGGTCGTCTCGGTGCCGCTCACCGTGCCGGGGCAGGCGGGAACGCCGGTGCCCCTGCGGGTCGACGCCGACAAGCCCAAGCTGGTGGACGGCTATACAGTCGCGTTCAAGGCGACCGGACCGATCCAGACCGAGCAGGAGAGCGAGCTCGTGTTCGAGATCGCGAAGGACGGCAAGCCCGTGGCGGACCTCGAGCCCTACCTCGGGGCGATGGGGCACTTCGTGATCATCAGCCAGGACTTGAAGAGCTTCGTCCACAGCCACCCGCACGAGGAAGGCGAGGAGGCCGGGGGTCACGAGCACGGAGAGCCTGGTCACGACGCGAAGCCGCATGCGGACGAGAAAGGCGGCCCCGACGTCCACTTCCACGCGCACTTCGAGGCGCCCGGCCTCTACAAAGGCTGGGGGCAGTTCCAGCACAGGGGGAAGGTGCTCACCGTGCCCGTGGTGTTCGAGGTCAAGGAAGGACACGGCGCTCCCGCCAAGGAAGGCGGAGGTCACAAGCACTGAGGAACCACGGGGCTCGCAGCCTCACCGAGAGCTGCGAGCCCTGTCGTCGTGGAGCGGAGATGAAGATGAAACGAACAGGGTGGACAGCATTGGTCGTGAGTGCGTGGCTGCTGGGCAGCTGCGCCTCTGTCCAGTTCGAGCGCGATGTCGATCGGGCGGCGAGCTTGGTAGATGAGCGCTCAGGACTCGCTTCGGCGTGGGATCAACAAGGCGAGCCCGCCTCCATCTGGGACGGCCGCTCGCCTCTCACCTCGGACCAGGCCGCGACCTTGGCGCTGCGACAGAACCGCGAGTTGCGAGCCGAACTCGAGCAGATCGCGGGCGCACGGGCCGACTTGGTGCAAGCCGGCCTGCTGCCCAATCCCGTCCTCAGCCTCGCGTTCCGATTGCCGCTACAGGGCGGCAATGCCACGTTCGACGCGGACCTCGTCCAGCAGTTCACGGACGTGTGGTTGCGTCCCTACCGCAAGGGAGCGGCCCAAGCGGAACTCGACCGAGTCGTGCTCTCGGCCTCGGATCGTGCTCTTCGCCTCGTCGCGAGCGTTCGCCAGACCCATGCACGCATCGTCGCGACACAACGAGGTCTCGACCTCACGCAGGAGGATGGGCAAGTGCTCCGGCGGTCCATCGACGCCACGGAGGGACGAGTTCGGGCCGGAGAGGCGACGGAGCTCGACGTCGCGCGAGTCCAGCAACAACTCCTCGGCCTCGAGGCAATCGTCCAAAGAGAAGCGGGACAGCTAGATCGGCTGAAGCGCGACCTCCTCCTCGGGATGGGCATGGCAGGTGCACCCGTGGACTGGACGGCCCGAACTCCGGAACCCGAGCCCCAGCGAACGGGACTCGTCGACCTCGTCGAGTCGGATCTCGAAGCCCGCGTGAGCGAGCAACGCCTCGACGTTGCCGCGGCTCGCTACCTGCTGGACGCCAAGAGGCAGGAGCTGTCGGCCGCAGAATGGCGACGAGGCAAGCCAGGAGTCGACATGGGAGCGAGCTTCGAGGCTGCCGATGGGGACGGGGAAGTCGGGCCGGCCGTTGGACTGACGCTCCCGGTCTTCGACACCGGCCGGGCTCAAGTCGAGAAGGCCAAGGCCGGACTTCGAGCCGCCGAGGCTCGCGCCCAGCAAGCGGAGCAAGAGGCAACGAACCAGGCTCGAGTCGCTCTCACAGCTCTCCGGCGTGCGCGAGAGCTTGCTGCCTTCTACGACGAGCAAGTCGTGACGCTTGCGCGATCCAACCTCGAACGTGCAGAGGCCGCGCTGCGAGCTGGCATCGCGGACCAGACAGTGCTGCTGGAGGCTCAGCGAGAGCTGATCGAGGCCCGCCGGACCCTGAACGACCTCCGGTCGGACGTCGCCGTCGGCGAGGAGGACCTCGTGTACGCCCTCGGTGGCTGGACTTCTCCCCAGCAGGCACGATAGGCACATGCTCAGCGCATCTCAGATTCCGATCACCGCACGAACCGCCCGGGCTCCAGGCGTCGCAGGCGGCGCTCCCCTTCGACACGGCTCGCATGGTCGAGTCGGCGTCGAGTCCATCTCTTTCCGCGGGGCCGCGGTCCCGCACAACATCTGTTGACGTACGGAGTTTCCATGACCATCCAGACAATTCTCACCCTCGTTCTCCTGCTCGCGCCCGTGGGGCAGGAGAAGCCGTCTGCTCCCGTCGCCCAGCCGGCGCCGACGGCGAGCACGCCGATCTACGCCAACGCCTCCTGCCCGATCATGGGCAAGCCGGTCTCGACGAAGCTCTTCGCGGAGACCGACAAGGGGCGCATCTACATCTGCTGCAAGGGCTGCGTGAAGGACATCCTCGCCGATGTCCCCACCGCCTACCGCACCGCGTTCCCGTCCGACAAGAAGGTCGGGAACAAGGTCTGCCCCGTGACCGGCGGCGAGATCACCAAGGATTCTCCCACGGTCGTCCTGCAGGGGTTCGAGTTCTTCGTGCGAAGCAAGGAGCAGGTTCGCGCGGCGCAGGAGAACTCGCAGGTCGTCCTGGCGAAGCTGAACGACCCGAAGCTCGTCGATCTCGACAACAAGATGTGCCCGGTCACTGGTGAGGCCGTCGCCAAGAACACCTTCGTCGTGATCGAAGGCACGATCGTCCGGCTCTCGTCGGCGAAGCTCCTCGAGGAGATCGCGAGGGATCCGGCAAAGGTCCTGGCGAAGGCGAAGGAGATCCGCGCCAAGGAGGAGAAGGAGAAGACGGGCACTCAGGGGAAGGGTGAGGGCACGAAACCTTGACCGCTTCTTCCCACACGTCGGCGCGCGAGTGGAAGTACATCGTGTGCTTCGCCTTCGCGCCGGCATGCGTCGGAGTCCCCGCAATGCCCGAGGTAGCGAACACTCATCCCGCCTCCCTGGAAGCCGTGGAGTCGCCGAGGCCCGACACCTCTTCGGTTCTCGGCGGACCTTCGAGTCCAAAGGCCGTGCCGGCAACCGAGGCTGCTCCAGAGATGAAGCCGGCCCACGGAGGCCATAAGGAATGAGCACCCGGCTCATCCTGAGTCTGCTTCTGGCGACGAGCACATGGAGTTGCGCTTCCGTCGGCGAGGAGCGCGACACGGCCGCTGCGAACATCGCCGCGCTCACGCGAGAGCGGACGGGGTTCGAGCCCTCGACAGAGATGCCGCAGGACGGATCCATTGCAGAACCAGCGCGCCAGCTCCTCGCCCAGCCGCTGACAGAAGAGGCGGCGATCCGCATCGCGCTCCTGAACAACCGCGAGGTCGCCGCCGCGTTCGCTCGGCTCGGCGTGGGTGTAGCGGAGCTGCACCAAGCCGGACTACTGGCGAACCCCGTCCTCGCCGCCAACGCCAAGTTCTTCGGGGGTGGAACCGAGATCGAGCTGGGCCTCACCGAATCCCTGCTCGACGTCTTCTTCGTCGGCGCACGCAAGCGCGTCGCCGAGGCCGAGTTCGAGGCGACGAGGCTCCACATCGCCGAGAAGATGGTGGGCCTCGTGTACGACGTCCGAAGGGCCTTCGTCGAGGTTCGTGCCGCCGAGCGTCTGCTCGCGGTCGAGCGCGAAGTCCTCCGCGCAGCGCAGGCGTCCGTCGACTTGATGGGTGAGCTCCACCGCGCCGGGAACGTCACGGACCCGGAGCTGACCTCCGAGGAACTGGGGCTCGCGCGTGCGAAGCTCGCAGTGGCTCGCGCTGAAGCTGGCCTCGTGGAGGCTCGCGAACCCCTCAACGAGTTGCTCGGACTCTGGGGTGACGCGGTGACCTGGACAGTCGACGGTGCACTTCCGGAGGACCCCACTGGAGGGCTCGACCTCGATCACGTCGAGTCCCGTGCTATCCAGTCGAGCCTCATGCTCGCCGGTGTGCGCTCCGAGGCCACCGCGGAGGCTCGTCGCCTCGGCCTCGTCGGATGGGAGGCCATCCTCGATCCAGGAGAGCTGGGAGTCGTCGCCAAACGCGAGGTCGACGGGGGTGATTGGGGCCTCGGCCCCGCACTCGGGTTCAGCCTCCCGCTGTTCGACTCGGGCGCTGCGCGAAAGGCCGCCGTGACCGCCGCTCTCGAGGCTTTCCTCGCGGAGCACGTGGCAGGAGCTGTCCGGGTGCGCTCTGGGGCACGACGGCTGCGGGAGAGGAGCGCGGCTTTGGCCGGCCAGCTGCGCTTCATCCAAGCAGAGGAGTTGCCGAAGTCGAAGCGCCTCGTCCGCGAGACACTGCGCAACTACAACGCGATGCAGATCGGGGCCTTCGGAGTGTTCGTCGCACGCCAGCAGGAGATCGAAGCGATGCAGGGCTACGTGGAGACATTGCGGGCCGCGTGGACCGCTCGCATCGACCTGGAAGAACTGCTCGCGGGGAGCTTCCGCGAGTCTCGCGTGGAGGCGGAACCGAGCACCCTTCGGGCGGCATCGGGATCGAAAGGGATGAAAGGACAGCACTGACATGAGTACGTCTCGCCGAACATTCCTCCTTCGCTCCACGACGACCGCGTTCGCCGCCGGGTCTCTCCCCGCGATGCTGCGCGCGACGCCAGCGAGCACCGTCTCGGCCGAAGCGCTTCGCAATGGGCTGCCCCTCGGCGTTCCCGGACGGGACTACCTGCCGACCGTGACTCCGAACTCGGTGACCTTGCCGCATCGCGTCGTGAACGGGGCGAAGGTCTTCCATCTGATCGCCGAGGACGTCGAGCACGAGTTCGCTCCCGGCATGAAAGCGCACTGCTGGGGCTACAACGGCCGGGTCCACGGCCCGACGATCGAAGCCGTCGAGGGCGACCGCGTGCGCATTTACGTGACGAATCGGCTCGACGTGCCGACCAGTGTCCACTGGCACGGCTTCCTGATCCCGAACGGCATGGACGGCGTCGGAGGTTTGACTCAGCGGCCGATCCCGCCCGGCGACACGTTCAAGTACGAGTTCGTGCTCCGCCAGCACGGAACGTACATGTACCACTCGCACCACGACGAGATGACCCAGATGGCGATGGGGATGATGGGCATGTTCGTCATCCATCCGCGCAACCCGAGCTCGCCTCCGCCCGACCGCGACTACACGTTCCTCTTGAGTGAGTGGAAGATGACGCCCGGCGTGCGTCGTCCCGACCCCAACGAGATGGCGGACTTCAACGTCCTGACCTTCAACGCGAAGATCGCGCCGGCGACCGAGTCGATCGTGGCGCGCACGGGCGAGCGCGTGCGCATCCGGATCGGAAACCTTTCGGCGATGGACCACCATCCGATCCACCTGCACGGCCACTCGTTCGTTGTCACGGAGACGGACGGCGGCGTGATCCCCGAGCAGGGCCGCTGGCCCGAGGTCAGCGTCCTGGTCCCGGTGGGCAGCACACGCACGATCGAGTTCGTCGCGGACAACCCGGGAGATTGGGCACTGCACTGCCACATGACCCACCACGTCATGACCCAGATGGGCCACGGCATTCCGAACCTCATCGGCGTCGATCCGAGTCTCTTCGACCACAAGATCGAGGAAGTCGTACCCGAGTTCGAGGGCATGGGCATGGCCATGGACGGCGAGGTCGACGACTCGATCCCGCCGAACAGCCTGCCGATGGTGAGCACGCGCGGCCCATTCGGCTACATCACGATGAGCGGCATGTTCACATTGCTCGAGGTGCGCGACCAGCTCGACGCGAACGGTCAGGCCGGCGCCTACGACCATCCTGCGGGTACCGTGGCGGACTCGGCCTCGAAGGACGACTTGAAGGCCGACGGGATCGAAACGTGAGTCAGCCGCCTCATCCAGCCCCGGCCGGTAGAGACCTAGGGGACGACGATGACCCTCCGGCGACCTCGAATCCGGAGGTCCTTTGGGCCCTTGTCGACAACCATCGGCGCTTCTTGACCTTTCTCGAGAAGCGTCTGGGCGACCGAAGCACGGCGGAAGACGTCTTGCAGGGCGCCTTCGTGCGTGGCGTCGAGCGTGCGCCCGAGGGCCTCAACGCGGAGTCCGCGGTGTACTGGTTCTTCCGAGTGCTCCGCAACGCGCTCGTGGACCACCACCGTCGCCGCTTGACGGCAGAGCGGGTCTCTTCTGGAATCGAGGCGGCCCTTGGCGACGTTGTCGTGGACGACGAGGCCCGCGCGGAAGCCTGCCGGTGCATTCTGAGCGTCGCTGACACGCTCAAGCCCGAGTACTCCATGGCCCTCAGGCGCGTCGATGTTGAGGGTTCCAGCGTACAGGACTTCGCCGGGGAAGCGGGCATCAGCGCGAACAACGCCTCGGTGCGCCTCCTTCGAGCTCGCCGGGCCCTCAAGGAGCGGCTTCAGGCTACGTGCCGCACCTGCCTCACGCACGGCTGCCTAGATTGCACCTGTGCCACGACAGACAGGAGCTAAGAGTCGGGCCGGCGAAGTTCCGCGACCAGTACTGTAAGGTCCGGCGCCAGGCGCCGTTGGAGGGGCCATGAAGCACTCTCACCCGACGAGCGGAGCAACTCCCCATCCCTCCCGACTGGCCGCTCATACGGCCCTCGACCCCGTGTGCGGCATGCAGGTCGACCCCGCAACGGCCCGCGGGGGCAGGCTGATCCAAGAGGGCACCGAGTACGCCTTTTGCAGCCCGAGCTGTCGCTCCAAGTTCGAAGCCGACCCGGCGCGGTACCCGTCCCGAGCTGCAGAACCGGGGATGAGTCATTCGTGCTGTCAGGGGCCGGAGGAGGCGCCTGAGAAGAAGGAAGTGGTGCTCCAGCCCGCCCATGGGAACGGTCAGACCTACACCTGCCCCATGCATCCCGAAGTGGTGCAGTCTGACCCTGGAGCCTGCCCCATTTGCGGCATGGCGCTCGAGCCGCGGCACGTACAGCGGGAAGCCACCGAGGATCCACATCTACACGACGTGGTCCGGCGCTTCTGGGTGTGCGCGGTTCTGACTTTCCCGCTGTTTCTGGCCGCGATGTCCGAGATGGTGTGGGGAGACCGCCTTCGCCATTCCTTGGGCTCGGGCACGCTCGCCTGGATCCAACTCGCGCTGGCGACGCCGGTGGTGACTTGGGGCGGGTGGCCGTTCTTCCTCCGTGCCTGGACGTCGATCCGCACGTTCCGGCTCAACATGTACACGCTGATCGGAATCGGCGTGGCGGTCGCCTACCTGTTCAGCCTGTTCGCGACCGTGGCGCCAACGGCGCTCCCGGCCGCCTTCTCGAGCCATGGCTCGCCGCCGCTCTATTTCGAGGCGGCCGCCGTGATCGTCGTGCTCGTGCTCTTGGGTGAGATCCTCGAACTCCGCGCTCGTTCGCGCACCTCGAGCGCCGTGCGTGCACTCCTCGGACTCGCCCCAAGGACAGCCCATCGCCTCGCGAGCGACGGATCGGAGCAGGAGATTCCCCTCGAGGAGGTCAAGGCGGGCGATCGCCTTCGCGTTCGTCCCGGAGCAAAGGTGCCGGTCGACGGCTCCGTGATCGAGGGGCGCTCCTCCATCGACGAGTCGATGATCACCGGCGAGGCAATGCCGGTGGAGAAGAGCGAGGGCACGCCCGTGACGGGAGGCACTGTGAACCAGACAGGCACCTTCCTCATGCGGGCCGAGAGAGTAGGAGGCGAAACCCTGCTCGCACAAATAACCCTGCTCGTCGGGGAAGCCGCACGGTCGCGAGCGCCGGTCCAGAAGCTCGCCGATAGGGTATCGTCCTGGTTCGTCCCCGGCGTGATCGCGATCGCGCTGCTCGCATCGTTCCTGTGGGCACTCGTCGGCCCCGCGCCTTCCTTCGCCAATGCAATCGTCGTCGCCGTCTCTGTCCTCATCATCGCCTGTCCATGCGCCCTCGGACTCGCGACGCCGATCTCGGTCATGGTCGGCATAGGGCGAGGGGCGCTGGACGGCGTGCTCATCAAGGACGCAGAAGCGCTCGAGCTCCTGGAGAAGGTCGACACGCTGGTCGTCGACAAGACCGGCACGCTGACGGAGGGCCGGCCGTCGCTGCGAAGCGTACGCACCGCGCCTGGCTTCGTGGAAGCGGATCTGCTCTCACTCGCAGCGAGCCTCGAACAGCGGAGCGAGCATCCATTGGCGAAGGCCATCGTCGAGGGAGCCAAGTCGCGGGGGCTTGAGCTCTCAGGGCCGTCGGAATTCGAGTCCGTCACGGGGAAGGGTGTGAAAGGTGTCGTCACGAATCGCAGGGTCCACGTCGGGACCGCCCAGTTCCTCCAGGAGTCCGGCATCGACACCGTGAATCTGGCGGGCATGGCCGAGTCCCTGCGACAGGACGGCGACACGGCGATGCTGGTCGCTGTAGACGATGTGGCGGCCGGTGCCCTCGCGGTCGCCGATGCCATCAAGCCGTCGACCCCCGACGCCCTGAGGCTCCTGCGCGAGAGAGGCGTCCGCGTCGTCATGCTCACCGGCGACAACCGCCTCACGGCGGACGCCGTGGCAAGGAGGCTGGGAATCGACACCGTGCACGCCGAAGTGCTGCCGCAGGACAAGCACCGCATCGTTCGAGAACTTCAATCACAGGGCCGCATCGTCGCGATGGCCGGCGATGGCATCAACGATGCCCCTGCGCTGGCGCAGGCGGATGTGGGCATCGCCATGGGGCATGGAACCGATATCGCCATGCAGAGCGCCCGCGTCGTGCTCGTCAAAGGCGACATGCGCGGCATAGCCAAGGCGCGGGCGCTGTCCACGGCGACGATGCGGAACATCCGCCGAAACCTGTTCTTCGCGTTCGCCTACAATGCACTGGGAGTCCCGCTCGCGGCCGGTGTGCTCTACCCGTGGCTCGGCATTTTGTTGAGCCCGATGATCGCCAGCGCGGCGATGAGCCTCTCCTCCGTATCCGTGATCGGAAACGCGCTGCGACTGCGAAAGGTTGAGTTATGAGGTCTCGACCACGCGCACGACGCCGCAGCCCACTTCTCACAGGATGTGGTCAGGTCTCTGTCGGCCGACAAACTTTGGCACGCGCACCATAGGACCGAGGCGTTCCAGGACCTTGCTTCACGCCGCGCCCCCATCCCATCGCCAGTCCCGGATCTCGGCCATGTCGTCGCCGTAGGACCGGATGTAGTCGCGGTGCTCAGCCAGCTTGGCTTGCATCCTTCGCTTGAGGTCGGCCGCGCGGGCGTCCTGGTGCAGTAGCCGGTCGACGACGTCACCGACCAGGTGGAACCGATCGAGGTCGTTCAGCACGGTCATGTCGAACGGTGTCGTGGTCGTGCCCTCTTCCTTGTAGCCCCGCACGTGGAGGTTCCGGTGATTCGTGCGCCGATACGTCAGGCGGTGGATGAGCCACGGGTATCCGTGGAAGGCGAACACGATGGGCTTGTCCGTCGTGAACATGGCGTCGAACTCGCGGTCCGACAGTCCGTGCGGGTGCTCGGAAGGCGGCTGGAGCTTCATCAAGTTGACGACATTGACCACCCGCACCGCGAGCTCCGGCAGGTGCCGTCGCAGCAGACTCACCGCGGCCAATGTCTCGAGCGTCGGTACGTCTCCGCAGCACGCCATCACCACGTCGGGCTCCGCGCGCCGTCCAGTGCTCGCCCATTCCCAGATGCCGATCCCAGCCGTGCAATGCTCTACGGCTTGGTCCATGGTCAGCCATTGCGGCGCAAGCTGCTTGCCGGCGATGACGAGGTTCACGTAGTGACGACTCCGCAGGCAGTGGTCGGTGACCGAGAGCAGGGTATTCGCGTCGGGCGGCAGGTAGACCCGGACCACCCCGGCCTTCTTGTTGACAACGTGGTCGATGAAGCCGGGGTCCTGGTGCGAGAACCCATTGTGATCCTGGCGCCAGACGTGCGAGGTGAGCAGGTAGTTCAGCGAAGCGATGGGCGCCCGCCAGGGGATCTGTCGGCTGACCTTCAGCCACTTGGCATGCTGGTTGAACATCGAGTCGACGATGTGGATGAAGGCCTCGTAGCACGAGAAGAACCCGTGACGGCCGGTGAGCAGGTAACCCTCTAGCCAGCCCTGGCAGAGATGCTCCGACAGCACCTCCATCACGCGGCCGTCGGGCGCAAGGTGGTCGTCGTTCGCGCGCAGCTCCCCGAGGAAGGCCCGGTACGTGGCCTCGAACACGGGGTTCCAGCGATTCGACGCAGTCTCGTCAGGACTGAAGACGCGGAAGTTCGTGGGGTTCGCTCGTACAACGTCGCGGATCAAGGAGCCCTGGATGCGAGTCGCCTCCGCGTCGACGGCACCGGGCGCGGGCACGTCGAACGCGTAGTCTCGGAAGTCGGGCAGGGAAAGGTCGCGGAGCAGCAGCCCGCCGTTCGCGTGCGGATTCGTCCCCATGCGACGGTTCCCCTGGGGTGCCAACTCGGCCAGCTCGGGGCGCAAGCGACCCGCTTCGTCGAACAGGGTCTCTGGTCGATAGCTCTTCAGCCACTGCTCGAGCAGCCGGCGATGCTCGGGTCGGTCTAGGTCTGCAATCGGAACCTGGTGTGCACGGAACGTTCCCTCGATGGGCTTGCCGTCGATCTCTCTCGGGCCGGTCCAGCCTTTCGGGGTCCGCAGCACGATCATCGGCCAGCGTGGTCGTGTAACGCTCTTTGCTGCTCGCGCTTCTTCCTGGATGCGGCAGATGCTCGCGAAAACCTCGTCGAGGGTCTGTGCCATGACCTGGTGCAGGGGCAACGGGTCGTCCCCCTCGACGAAGTACGGCTCGTAGCCGTGGCCGCGGAAGAGCTTCGCGAGCTCGTCGCTCGTGACCCGGGCGAGGACCGTGGGCCCGGCGATCTTGTGTCCGTTGAGATGCAGGATCGGGAGGACGGCTCCATCCCGCGCAGGATTCAGGAACTTGTTCGCTTGCCAGCTCGCAGCCAGCGGCCCGGTCTCTGCCTCGCCATCGCCGATGACGCAAGCTGCGATGAGACCTGGGTTGTCGAACACAGCGCCGAAGGCGTGGGCCAACGAGTAGCCGAGCTCTCCGCCCTCGTGGATCGAGCCCGGCGTCTCCGGGGCCGCGTGGCTGGGGACGCCTCCAGGGAAGGAGAACTGCCGGAAGAGCTCGCGCAGCCCTGTTCCGTCCTGCGTGATGCGGGGGTAGATCTCGGTGTAGGTGCCCTCGAGGTACACGTTTGCGAGCACCGCAGGCCCGCCGTGGCCAGGCCCGGTCACGAAGATCATGTCGAGGTCGTCTCGACGTATGACGCGGTTCAAGTGCAGATAGACGAAGTTGAGTCCCGGGCACGTTCCCCAGTGACCCAGGAGGCGCGACTTGACATGCTCACGACGGAGCGGCTCGCGCAGCAGCGGGTTGTCTTGGAGATAGATCTGACCGGCCGAGAGGTAATTCGCCGCTCGGAAATAGGCGTCCATCCGGGCGAGCAGGTCGGGAGTCAAGGCTTCTTTCATGGCATCCGAGAAGGGGTTGTGCTCGCGAGCAGGGAGTAGGTCTCGCGCGCGATGACCCGCTCTTCGTCTGCGGCCATGACGTGGACGCCCACACGCGCATCCGCAGCGGATACTCTGCCATCACTCCGCCGAGGCTGCGCGTTGAGCGCGGCGTCGATAACGATGCCGCACCACTCCAGTCCGCTGCATATTGCGGCTCGTGCCGCGGCCGAGTTCTCGCCGATACCTCCGCTGAAGAGGACCGCGTCGACACCGCCTAGCGCCGCGATCATCCCCGCCAGGTGCTTCTTCGCGCGATAGGTGAAGACATCGAAAGCGATGCTCGCGCGCGGGTCGCCCGCATCGCGCAGCCGTTCGATCTCACGCATGTCTCCTGACCGGCCCGACATGCCGAGCAGGCCCGAACGCTCGTTGAGCCAGCTCAAGATCTCGTCGGCGGTCGCACCCTCAGCGCTGGCAAGGTACGGGATCAGCGACGGATCGAGATCGCCTGAGCGCGTGGCCATCACGAGTCCCTCCAGCGGGCTGAAGCCCATCGAGGTGTCGATGCCGCGCCCTCCCCGAACAGCCGTGACCGAGGCACCACTTCCGAGATGCAACACGACCACCCGCCGATCGGAGATATGGTCTCCCTCTTGGTGCGCGTGCGCCTCCACGACGGACGTGATCGCGATGCCATGAAACCCGAAACGCCGGATCCCGTGTCGATGCGTCAGCTCGTGGGGGAGGGCGTACGTTTTCGCGACTTCCGGCATGTCGGCGTGGAAGGTGGTGTCGAAGACAGCAGCGATCGGGGGGCCGCCGATCAATCGCCGTGCTACTTGATGGATGGTCGCCAGGCTGCCTTCGTTGTGCAGCGGGGCCAGCGAGCCGAGTTTCTCGAGTTGCTGCTCCACGGAAGGCGTGATGAGGATGCAGGCATTCTCCTGTGCGCCGCCATGAACGACGCGGACCCCGACGGCTTCGATGTTGTCGAGGCCCGCAGCGCCGGCCTGCGCTGCAAGCCAGCCGAGCACCCAGGCTGCGGCTTCTCCGTGATCGCGAGCTTGGACACTTGGAAACTCCCTCTGCTCGAGGCCGAGTCCAGCTCGCGCACGGGCAAGCGGCCCAATCGAGGCGACTGAGCCCGATGCCAAGCAGGCGTGCTCGTTGCCAACCTCGTGCGGGGTGATACTCACGAGCTTGAAGCGGAGGGACGAGCTCCCGGGATTGAGCGCGAGGATTCTCATGCCTGACCTGGGTGCGCGTTGGCAATCCAGAAGTGCTCATCGCGGGCCGGGCAAACCGTCCGGCTCATTTCAGCGCTCCTCCCGTAGGGCTCCTGCGAGGAGCGGACAGACGTCGATGCCGTTCGACTCGTGAGGGATCGTATTGCAGGTGACGATCCGACCGGCCCCCGCCGCTCGCAGGTCGGCGTACGCCGGGCCCGCGAAGACCGCGTGGACTCCCACGCACACAGGGGCTTTCATGCCTGCGCGAACGAGGTGTCCCACGGTCTCGATCATCGTGCGCGCAGTCGAGATGATGTCGTCGATCAGCACGGGCGTGCGGTCCAGCCAGTGATCGAGGCCGGGCACGGAGATGCGCACGTTGCGGTCGCCCAGCCGTTCCTTCTTCAGCACGACCCATGGGGAGCCCACTTCGCTGGCGACTTCAGCTACCCATTGCTCGCTCTCCACGTCCGGGCCCACGAGTAGCGGGTTCACGACCTCTTCCTTGATCCATCGCGAGATCAGGGGTGCTGCGTGCAGTGTCGTGCAAGGCACGGTGTAGATTTCCTCGAGCGAGCTGCGGCGGTGGAGGTGAGGATCGATCGTGACGAGGCCGTCGATCCAACCGGACAGGAACCGCGCGAAGCGGGCCGAGGTCACGCTCTCGCCCGACTGGAAGCGCCGGTCCTGCCGCATGTAGGCGAGGTAGGGCGCGATCAAGGTGACGCGGGCCGCTCCGAGCTCCCGCGCAGTCGTAGCCAGGAACGAGAGCGGCAGGATCTTGTCGTCCGGTCGGTCCAGGGTGGCGACGAGCAGACACTCGCGCCCCGAGACCTGCGAGAGGATCCGCACGTAGGACTCCCCGTCCGGGAAGCGGCGGATCTCGACGGAACCCGGCTCGGCGTCGAGCTCGCGGGCAAGCGACGCCGCAAGAGTTTCATTCCCCGGCAGCGAGAAGATCAGAGGCTTCATCGCGCGTGCTCCTCGACCATTACGATCTCGGGGACGGCGCTGGCGTAGGAGAGCGCGTACTCGAGCTCTCCAGACGCCTCGGCATGCACCGTGAACAGCGGCTGACCGGGTTCGACCGCAGCACCAAGCGGCGTGTGTAGGATCAGCCCCGCGGCGGGAGACTTGGGTGCGCCGGCCAGCTTCGCGACGCGCGCCAGGCGACGATTGTCGATGCGCGTGACGCGCCCCGAGCGCGAAGCGGTGACCGGCCGGAAGTGCGGCGCCTGTTGCGGCGTACTCATTCCGCCCTGCGCTTCGCAGATCGCCTGGAACTTCTTCCATGCACGGCCATCGTCGAGCACCGACTCGGCCAGCGCTCGGCCCTCTCCTCGAGAGACACGGGCCGCCGACTCTAGGACTCTCCCCGCCAGGAGCAGCGCACGCTCGCGGAGGTCGGCGGGAGCATCGGGCTTACCCCCGAGTACGGAGATCACGTCTCGGGCCTCGAGCGCGGGACCGATACCTCGCCCGACTGGCTGGCTTCCGTCCGTGAGGATCACGCTCACCTCGAGGTCCACCGCGTGCCCCACCTGCGCGAGCTGTCGCTCCAACGCCGTCGCTGCCTCGGCCGTGCGGACCTTCGCCGTCGGGCCGACAGGGATGTCTATGACCACGTGCGTCGAGCCGGCGGCGACCTTCTTCGAGAGCACCGACGCTACGAGTTGGCCCGTGCTGTCGAGATCGAGCGCGCGCTCGACTCGGATCAGCACGTCGTCGGCTGGACTGAGGGACATGGCGCCGCCCCAGACGATGCAGCCGCCTTCCTGCTCTACGACCCGGCGCATGGCCTTCAGGTCCAGGCACACGGGCGCAACCGTCTCCATCGCGTCTGCCGTCCCCGCCGGCGAAGTGATCGCCCGCGACGAGGTCTTCGGGATCACCAGACCGCAGCTCGCGACGATGGGGACCACGATCATCGTCGTGCGGTTTCCCGGCAAGCCGCCAACGCAATGCTTGTCCACGACCGGGGTTCGACGCCACTCGAGATGCTCACCAGCGTGGATCATGGCGCGCGTGAGTCCGACGATCTCCTCCAGATCGAGACGGTCGCCCGCACAGGCGGTGACGAAGGAGGAAAGCTCCACGTCGGAATACCTGCCCGCGCTGATGTCCCTGACGATCGCGTTCAAGTCCTCCGCACTCAGCCGACCTCCGTACGCCTTCGCGCGCACGCGGCTCAGCGATTCCAGGTGCGCGGGATGGGAGAGGACCGCAGGTTCTCCCTGCTGTGCGCCTAGCAGCCGCCACGCGGCCTCCGACAGCGCGGCCTCGCCCGGTTCGAGCAGGTCGCTGCCGACCACGTTCAACGTGGCAAGGATCGAGCGCCCCCGAGCCTCGACCCGAATGCGTGTCTGCGCCTCGAATCCCTCTGCACGACAGACGTGACAGTCGCGGCGCATGTAGATCACCGGCTCTTGGTACGTGTCGATGCCCATCCTGCGTAATCGCAGGGCGTGCTGCTCATGCCGCGGGTGAGTCCGAGCGGAACTGTCCGGAGCCATGTTCACACTTCCAGGGCAACACGCGCCCCATCCTCGGCCACTGCGGTGGACCAACCCAGCCGTTCGTGCACGAGCGCCGCGAGCGCGGCGGCAGGGCCCGGTTCACCATGCACGACCCAGGTCTTGCGCGGCGGGCGCCGGAACGCGGAGAGCCAGCGCAGGATCTCATCCCGATCCGCGTGTGCGGAGAGCCCGTCCACGACCTCGACCCGAGCGCGAACCGGCACGTCTTGGCCGTAGATCCGGAGCATTGGAGCGCGGTCTTGCAGGGAGCGGCCGCGCGTTCCAATGGCCTGGAAGCCGATCAGGAGGACCGTCGTACGCGGATCGGGGAGGCGGTGCCGCATGTGATGGAGGATTCGTCCGCCAGTCGCCATCCCGCTGCCAGCGATCACGATCATTGCGCCCTGCCGGAGGTTGAGCGCCTTGGACTCTTCCGGGGACGTGACCATGTGGTACGTCTTGCAGCAGAGCGGGCAACGCTTCTCGTCCATGGCCACACGCATCTCGTGGTCGAGGTCTTCCAGGTGCTTGCACGTGGCTTCCGAGACGTGGTTCGCCATCGGACTGTCGATGAACACGGGGAGTCGGGGGATGCGACCCTCCTCCTCGAGTGCGCGCAGCATCCAGATGAGGTTCTGGGCCCGGCCCACCGCGAAGGCCGGGACAAGAAGCGCTCCACCGCGCTCGGCCGCCTCGCAGACAACGCGCGCGAGCTGCTCGAGCGGGTCAGCGCCATGCACGCGATCGCCGTAGGTGGACTCGATGAGCAGCACGTCGGCCTCGCCCACGGGCTCCGGATCCTTCAGAATCGGTTGATCTCGTCGACCCAGGTCTCCGGAGTGTACGAGGCGAAGCGAAGAGCCGACCCGAATGTCCACGGTCGCCGAGCCGAGGATGTGACCCGCACGCCGGAAGACGACCGGCATGTCCGGCTTGAGGGACCAGGTTTCGCCGTAGGGATGTGGAACGAGGCGTTCCAGAGCTGCTGCGGCGTCCTCGGACGTGAAGAGCGGGAGAGCCGGCTCATGCTTCGACAGTCCGTACCGGTTCATCCGCGCGGCCTGTTCCTCCTCGAGCTTGGCCGCGTCAGGCAGCAACACCTTCAAGAGATCGCGCGTCCCCGCCGTGCAATGCACGGGGCCGCGAAAACCCTCGCGCACGAGAACGGGCAAGTACCCGGAGTGATCGAGGTGTGCGTGGCTGAGGACCACGGCGTCCAGTCGTCCAGGAGAGAATGAAGGTGCTTCCCAGTTGCGGTTGCGCAGCTGCTTGCCGCCCTGGAACAACCCACAGTCGAGCAACACCTTGGCTCCGGACGTCTCCAGGAGGAATCGTGAACCGGTCACCGTTCCACTGGCACCCAGGAATTGCAGCGTTGCGCCTTCGGGTCTCTTCACGTCGCACTCTCCTTCCTTTGTCTTGTGAACTTCCACGCCTCCAGGACGAGGAGTGGAATCGCTCCCACGGCCAAGAGCACGAGGCAGTGGTAGACGGGCATTGGCTCGACCTTCAGGAACGAACCCAGCCAAGCGTTGTGTGGTGCCCAGAACGTCAACGCCATGGAAGCCAGCACGACGAGCGCCAGCTTGAGGTTGGAGAAGAGTCCAACCTGCCATAGCGAGCGAGTCTCGCTGCGCGCGCCGAACGAGCGCAGGAGCTCTGCGTAGACGAGTGCGGTGAATGCGTGATCGCGCGCCATCTCCTGCGAGACGCGTCCAAGAGAGTAGATGTAGACCGCCAAGGCGACGCCCGACGTGAGCAGGCCGGTCGCGATCATCAGCCCGACGAATCCACGATCGGTGAGCTTCTCCTCGCGCCGGCGCGGCTTGCGCTTCATCACCGTCGGGTCGATTGGGTCGGTGGCGAGACACAGGGCCGGCAAGCCGTCGGTCACGAGGTTGATCCACAGTAGCTGAATCGGCAGCAGCGGCATCGGCAACCCGATCAGGACGCACGCCGTCATCAAGAGGATCTCGCCCACGTTGCCGGCGAGGAGGTACTGCATCGTCTTCTTGATGTTGTCGTAGATGCCGCGCCCCTCCTCGACGGCCGCGACGATCGAGGCGAAGTTGTCGTCGGTGATCACCATGTCGGAGGCTTCCTTGGTGACCTCTGTCCCGCTGCGCCCCATCGCGATCCCGATATCCGCACCCTTAATCGCGGGCGCGTCGTTCACACCGTCGCCGGTCATCGCGACCACCCCGCCGCGGGCCTTCCACGCGCGCACGATCCGCAGCTTGTGCGCGGCCGTGACACGCGCGAACACTGCGACTCGATCCACCTTCTCACCCAGGGTTTCGTCGCCGAGACGATCCAGCTCGGTCCCGGAGAGAGCGATGTCATCCTCGCCAGCGATTCCGAGTTCGCGCGCCACGGCGAGCGCTGTGTGGGGATGGTCGCCCGTGATCATCACCACGCGGATTCCGGCGCTGCGGGCCAGCGCGACCGCGCTCTTGGCTTCCGAACGTGGCGGGTCGTACATGCCCGCAAGGCCCAGGAAGACCAGCTCGCGCTCGACCGCTTCCGCGCTCGAAGGGTCGCACCCGGGATCGAGATCCCGCGATCCCGCTGCGAGGACGCGCAATGCGCGCTGGGCCATCGCCGCGTTCTCTGCGAGAATCCGGCCACGATCCTCTTCCGTCATCGCGCGCGTGCCGCCCGCGTCGCGAATGCGTGAACAGAGCCCGAGCAGCACGTCGGGTGCGCCCTTGGTGAGCGCGAGGAAACTGCCGTCTGGGCGCCTGCGGACGACCGTCATGCGCTTGCGATCGGAGTCGAATGGAATCTCCGCGACGCAAGGGATCGCGCGTTCGATATCCTCAGCGCTGAGGGGCAGCTTGGCGCCCGCCGTGAGCAGGGCTCCCTCGGTCGGATCGCCAACGACTTTCCAGGCGCCGTCTTGCTGCGCGAGGCTTGCACCATTGCATCCCACGAAGACCGTCAGGAGCTCGCGCAGCGGGTCTCCATGGCCGGGCTGTGTCGCCCCCTTGGCCCGGATCGTCCCCTCCGGACCGTACCCCTCGCCGGTGATCTCGTAGGTCGTCCCCGCCGTCCACAGCGCGCGGACAGTCATCTCGCCGACGGTCAGCGTGCCGGTCTTGTCGGTGCAGATGACGTTGGCCGACCCGAGCGTCTCGACCGCGTGCAGCTTGCGCACCAGTGCCCGCCGAGCCGCCATGCGTTGCACGCCGACCGCGAGCGCGATCGTCACGACGGCCGGCAAGCCTTCGGGCACCGCGGCGACGGCGAGGCTCACCGAGGTCAGGAACAGCTCGAGCCCCGGGATTCCGCGCACCAGACCGAGCGCGAAGATCAGGCCTACGATCCCGAGCGAGCCCCAGACGAGGATCCGGCCGAAGGAGTCCAGCCTCTTCTGCAATGGGGTCTTGTCTTCGCCAGCCGCGCCCGCCAGGAGCTCGGCGATGTGGCCGATCTCGGTGCCCATACCCGTCTCCACGGCCAGGGCGAGCCCCTTCCCGGTCGCGACGCTCGTCCCCAGGAAGACCATGTTCCGGCGATCTCCGAGGGGAACGTCCTCGCGATCGAGACACGTGGCGTCCTTGTCCACGGCCTCCGATTCGCCTGTCAGCGCCGCCTCCACGGCCTTGAGCGATGCCGCCTCGAATACGCGCGCATCGGCCGGAACGAGGTCTCCGGCCTCGAGCTCGAGCATGTCCCCCGGCACGACCTCCGCCGCAGGGATGGAGAGCGATCGCCCGTCGCGGCGGACTCTCGCGTGGGGCGCCGTCATACGACGGAGGGCCGCGAGCGAGCGCTCGGCGCTGTACTCCTGGTAGAACCCGATCAGTCCGTTGACGACGACGATCGAGAGGATCGCGATGCAATCCGCCCACTCGCCCATGACCCCGGAGACGAGAGCAGCCGCGACCAGGATCCACACGATCAAGCTCTTGAACTGACCGAGGAGAAGCGCGACCGGTCGGATGCGCGCGGCTTGGCGTAGTTCGTTCGGCCCGTGCTCCAAGAGGAGTCTTGCAGCGGCGTCCTGCGTCAGCCCGGAGCGAGACGAGGACAACTCGGCCAGGACCGCGCCCTCATCGAGCGCATGCCACGAACTTGTAGGGGCCGAGGCCCTAGCTCCCGCTACACCGTTACGCTGCGCTTCCATTTCCACTCCTCGACGGCGCAGAACACGCACGGCACGATGAACAGGGTGATCAGGCTCACGGCCATCCCGCCGACCGACGGGATCGCCATCGGCTGCATCACGTCCGACCCTCGGCCAGTAGCCCAGAAGATGGGCATGAGGCCGAAGACCGTCGTCGCGATGGTCATGAGGCAAGGACGGATGCGCTTCAGTCCAGCGTCGATGGTCGCTGCGCGGATCTCCGCGACGGACTCGAAACGCCGATCTTTGAAGACTCCTTCCAGGTAGCTGGCGATGACCACGCCGTCGTCGTCGACGACCCCGAAGAGAACCAGGAACCCGACCCACACAGCGACCGATAGGTTCGCGCCCCAAAGTGCGAGCATGACGAATCCACCCGACGCCGAGACCAGCACCCCGAAGAAGATCACGGGGGCGATCCACCAGCGCGTGAAGCCCAGGTAGAGCATCACGAACATGATGAACAGCGTGATGGGAACGAGGATCCGCATGCGCGCCGTCGCCCGGACCTGGTTCTCGAACTGGCCCGACCACTCCCAGTAGTAGCCTGCGGGGAGCTTCAGTCGTCCGTCCGCCACCGCCTGCTGGAGCAACTCCTCGGCATCGTTGACGACCGAGACCTCGTCCCGGTCGCGAGTGTTCATGGTGACGTAGCCGACCAAGAGGCCGCGCTCGCCCTTGATCTCCTGCGGTCCCAGGACGGTCGTGATGCTGGCGAGCTGCGCAAGGGGCACCTGCGCTCCCTCAGAGGTCGGCACGCTGATCCGCTGGAGAGCTTCGGTGTCTTCGCGAAAATCGCGGGCCAAGCGGATGCGGATCGGATACCGCTCCCGACCCTCGACCGACTCCATCAGGTTCATGCCGCCGAGCGCCATCTCGATGACGTCCTGCACGTCACGGATGTTGACGCCGTAGCGGCCGATGCGGTCGCGGTCGATGTCGATCTGGATGTAGGGCTTCCCGACGATGCGGTCGGCGACGATGTCCGTAGCGCCAGGCACTTCGCGCAGGAGTTGCTCGATCTGGAGGCCGATGCGCTCGATCTCGCGCAGGTCGCCCCCGTAGATCTTGACGCCCATCATCGCGCGGAAACCGGTCTGGAGCATGACCAGCCTCGTCTGGATGGGCTGCAAGAAGGTCGGCAGCACTCCTGGGATAGCGGTCTTCTCCTGGAGTTCCGCGAGGATCTCGCCCTTGGTGATGCGGCGTTCCTCGGACCAGAGCCAGGAGAGCGGCGTACGGAGGAAGCCGGGCCAGTCGGAGAAGAAGCGTTCGACCCTCGTCGTGCGCCATTCATCCTCGGGCTTCAGGATGACGATGCTCTCCATCATCCCGATGGGCGCCGGGTCGAGAGCCGACTCGGCGCGTCCGATCTTGCCCACGACCGACTCGACCTCGGGCACGCTGGCGATCGCGAGGTCCTGCGTGCTGTTGACCTGGATCGCCTGCGAGAGCGATCCCTGCGGCAAGAGCGAGGGCATGTACAGGAACGAGCCCTCGTCGAGCGGAGGCATGAACTCGCGGCCGATACCGGGCAGGATGCGTCCTTCGCGCACGACGGTTGCACCGGATGCAATCTCGATGTCGCGCTCTTTCGGATCGGGTCGACGCCAAGCGATGCGGAAGCGTTCATCGCCATCCTTTTCGCGCAGGCGTTCCCAGCGGAGCTGGTCGAACTCGACGAGTGGACGCCTGACGTCTTCGTCCGGCCGGGCGTGCATGAGGCGCTTCAGTTCGGGCGAGGCTGGTGCGCGGGCGAAGACGTTGATGGCCGCCTCTAGCGGGTAGAGGGTCCTTCCCACGCCGAGCCAGACGCTCAGGCCGACGAAGAGGATCGTCACGGGAGCAACCAGGAAGGCCTTCTTGTGCCCGAGGATCCACGAGAGCGTTGGAACGTATGCGCTTGCGACCAAGCGCGAGACGCGATTCTCCTCCAGCGGCAGGAAGCGCTCGCGAGTCATCCGGACGACACACAGCGCGACGCCCACTCCGACAGCCGCCGAGATCAGCCAGCCCTCGCCATGTCCCTTGGCCAGGCCCCACATGAAGGCTGCGTGAGTCGCGAGCATGGCGAGGACGCCGATGCCGATGGCCATCACGGCCGTCACCTGCGCGCGCCACTTGACCGGCCGGAACAGCAGGTAGCACAGGAACGGGACGACGGTGATCGCGAGGACGACCGAAGACCCGATGGCAAAGGTCTTCGTGAACGCCAGGGGCTTGAACATCTTGCCCTCCTGGTCGGTGAGGAAGAAGACCGGGATGAAGGACACGATCGTGTTCGAGACGGCGGTGATGATGGCGCCCCCGACCTCGGTCGCGCCCTCGTACACGATTCCGAAGTGGCCCTTCTCTCGCTTCTCCTGCTCGGTGGCCGAGGCGATGCGTCGGTAGATGTTCTCCGACATGATGATGCCCATGTCGGCCACGTCGCCGATCGCGATGGCCAGGCCCGCCAGCGACATGATGTTGCTGTCGACGCCGAACTGGTACATCAGGATGAACGTGAGGGCTACGGCCAGCGGTAGCGTGGCGAGAACGGTCACCGTCGTGCGCAGGTGCAACAGGAAGAACAGGATCACGAGGCTCGCGAGCAGCGCCTCCTCGCCCAGAGCTTCCTTCAGCGTGTCGATCGTCTGGTTGACGATGATTGTGCGGTCGTAGAAAGGAACGATTCGGACGTGCGACACGCGACCGTCGGGAAGAGTCTTGCTCGGCAGGCCGAGCTCGAGCTGGGTGATCTTGCCCTTGACCCGCTCCATCACCGCGCGCGGGTTCTCGCCGTAGCGCATGAGCACCACGCCACCGACGGCCTCGACGCCGGCCTTGTCCAGGGCGCCGCGCCGGAAGTCGGGGCCCAATTGAACCGTCGCGACATTGCGCAACGTGAGCGGCGTGCCGCCTTGCTCGCGGATCACGACGCGCTCGAGGTCTTCGAGGGTCTTGATGAAGCCGACGCCGCGGATGAAGAACTCGACGCCGTTGTTCTCGACGACTTTGGCCCCTACGTCGATGTTGCTCCTGCTCACGGCTTCGTACACGTCCATGAGCGTGACGCGGTGGGCGCGGAGCTTGTCCGGGTGGATGTCGATCTGGTACTGCTTGACGAAGCCGCCGATACTCGCGACCTCGCTCACGCCCTCGACGGCGTTGAGCTGGTAACGCACGTACCAGTCCTGGATCGAGCGCAGTTCGGCGAGGTCGAAGCCCTCGCCCTCCACCGTGTACCAGTAGATCTGGCCCAGCGCGGTCGCATCGGGCCCGAGCACCGGCGTGACGCCCATCGGGAGTCGCTGCTGGGCGACATTCATCCGCTCCAGGACCCGCGAGCGGGCCCAGTAGTAGTCGACGTCGTCCTTGAAGATGACGAAGACCATCGAGAAACCAAAGCCCGACATCGAGCGGATGGCCTTCACGCCGGGCGTGCCCGTCAGGCTCGTCGTGAGCGGGAACGTGACCTGGTCGTCGACGTCCTGCGGGCTGCGTCCGGGCCAGTCGGCGTAGACGATGACCTGCTTTTCACCGATGTCGGGGATCGCATCCACCGGCGAGCGCACGATGGCGAAGTAGCCTCCCCCGCACAGCCCGGCCACGATGAGCACCATCAGGAAGGGGTTCCTGA